>OOCT01000014.1_pt1 | contig 291341 bp, 223 predicted proteins | sample 1671851 | NCBI WGS metagenome assembly OOCT01 (sample SAMN06348199, study PRJEB24527) | human gut metagenome | biome: human gut; feature: ankylosing spondylitis patient; material: feces | host: Homo sapiens | place: China | collected 2015-10
CATGCACGGTTCTTAGAGGGGAAAGCCCCAGCAATGGGGCTGACCTACTCGACACCAAGTTGATTTACGCCATCGGAGCCGTCGTCGGCCTGATCGGGGGCGTGAAGGTCTATTCCAAGTTCTCCTCGGGCGACCCTGACACCTCGAAGACCGCCGCGAGCTGGTTCGGCGCATGTATCTTCCTTATCGTGGCCGCTACCATCTTACGCTCATTCTTCCTGTAACATGGCGAAGTATCCGGTCAACAAGGGGATAGGCCGCAGCCCGGAGTTCAAAGGGCTCAAGAGTCAGTACCTGTTCATCTTCGCGGGCGGGCTGCTCGCCCTGTTCGTGGTGTTCGTCATCATGTACATGGTGGGTATCGACCAGTGGGTCTGCATCGGTTTCGGTGTCGTTTCCGCTTCGGTGCTTGTCTGGGCGACATTCCGAATGAACGCGAAGTACGGCGAATGGGGGCTTATGAAACTCCACGCGCTGCGTAGCCATCCCCGCTACATCATCAACCGGAGGAAGTTCCTTCGGTTGATTTCTCCAACCGCAAAAAAAGGAAAAGTATGAGAAATGTAATGAAAACAGCAACGCTGGAAAGCAAATTCCCGTTGCTCTCGGTGGAGCACGGATGCATCGTCAGCAAGGACGCGGACATTACCGTGGCTTACAAGGTGGAGCTGCCTGAACTCTTCACGCTCACGAAGGCGGAATACGAGGCCGTCCACTCGACCTGGGCGAAAGCGGTCAAGGTGCTGCCGAACTACAGCATCGTGCACAAGCAGGACTTCTTTATCGAGGAAAGCTACCGTCCCGACATTTGCAAGGACGACCTGAGTTTTCTCAGCCGCAGCTTCGAGCGGCATTTCAACGAACGCCCGTATTTGCAGCACACCTGCTACCTGTTCCTGACCAAGACGACTAAGGAACGCAACCGCACGACCAGCAGCTTCAACGCCCTCACGCGGAATTTCATCATCCCGAAGGAAATGACGGACAGGGAGACCATCACCCGTTTCATGGAGAGCTGTGAGCAGTTCGAGCGTATCGTCAACGACAGCGGTCTCCTTCGCATGACACGCCTGACGGATGAGGAAATCACGGGAACGGACACCTCTGCGGGAATCATCGAGAAATACTTCTCGCTCTCGCAGGAGGACACCGCCTGCTTGCAGGACCTGTCACTCGGTGCCGGGGAGATGAAGATAGGCGACAACTACCTCTGCCTGCACACCCTTTCCGACCCGGAGGACCTGCCCTCAAACGTGGCTACCGATTGCCGCTACGAACGGTTGTCCACCGACCGGAGCGACTGCCGCCTCTCCTTCGCCGCGCCGATAGGCATCCTGCTCACATGCAACCATGTCGTGAACCAGTACCTCTTCATCGACGATTCGGCGGAGAGCCTGCGCAAGTTCGAGCAGACCGCGAGGAACATGCACTCGCTTTCCCGTTACAGCCGTTCCAACCAGATCAACCGCGAATGGATCGAGGAATACCTGAACGAGGCGCACAGCAAGGGGCTGACTTCTATCCGGGCACACTGCAACGTCATGGCATGGAGCGACGACCGGGAGAAACTCAAACGCATCAAGAACGATGTCGGCAGCCAGCTGGCACTCATGGAGGCGAAGCCGCGCCACAACACGGTAGATGTCCCGACGCTGTTCTGGGCGGCGATACCCGGCAATGCCGGTGATTTCCCGTTCGAGGAGAGTTTCCACACCTTCATCGAGCAGGCGTTGTGCCTGTTCATCGGGGAAACGTCCTACAAGGATTCGCTATCGCCGTTCGGCATCCGCATGGTGGACCGGCTGACGGGCAAGCCCGTTCATCTGGATATTTCCGACCTGCCGATGAAGAACGGTACAATCACGAATAGGAATAAATTTATACTCGGACCCTCCGGTTCGGGCAAGTCTTTCTTCACCAACCACATGGTGCGCCAATATTATGAACAAGGGACCCACGTGCTTTTGGTGGATACCGGAAATTCCTATCAGGGACTGTGCAACCTTATCCACGCGAGGACACACGGCGAGGACGGCATCTACTTTACCTACAAGGAGGAAGACCCGATTGCCTTCAACCCTTTCTACGTGGAGGACGGCGTGTTCGACATCGAGAAAAAGGAATCCATCAAGACGCTCATCCTGACCCTTTGGAAACGTGACGACGAACCGCCCACGAGAGCCGAGGAGGTGGCACTGTCCAATGCCGTGAACCTCTTTTTGGCGAATATCCGCAAGGACAGGAGCATCAAGCCCTCCTTCAATAGTTTTTACGAGTTCATCCGTGACGAGTATCAGGACATCCTGAAGGAAAAGCGCACCCGCGAGAAGGATTTCGATGTATTCAACTTCCTGAACGTGCTTGAACCTTACTACCGGGGCGGCGAGTATGACTACCTTCTGAACAGCGACAAGCAGCTTGATTTACTCGGTAAACGTTTCATTGTATTTGAGTTAGACAATATCAAGGACAACAAGGTACTGTTCCCGATTGTGACCATCATCATCATGGAAACCTTCATCAACAAGATGAGGAAGTTGAAAGGTGTCCGTAAGATGATATTGCTGGAAGAAGCCTGGAAAGCCATCAGCAAGGAGGGCATGGCGGAATATCTGAAGTATCTCTTTAAGACCGTCAGAAAGTTCTTCGGCGAGGCCGTTGTCGTCACGCAGGAGGTCGAGGATATCATTTCGTCTCCTATTGTCAAAAGTACCATCATCAACAACAGCGACTGCAAGATTCTTCTTGACCAGCGCAAATACATGAACAAGTTCGACGAGATACAGGCGTTGCTCGGCCTGACCGACAAGGAACGTGCGCAGATCCTTTCCATCAACATGGCGAACAATCCTTCCAGAAAGTACAAGGAGGTCTGGATTGGTCTGGGAGGTACACAATCGGCGGTATATGCCACAGAAGTTTCACTTGAGGAATATTATTGCTACACGACTGAGGAAACGGAAAAGCTGGAACTGTTCCGTCTTTCCGAAAAGTTAGGTGGCAATATCGAGCTTGCCATCAAGCAGTTGTCGGAGAGCAAACGTGAGAAGAACATCTTATAAACCATCTAAAAATCACAAGTATGTATAGCGATTTGGAATCAGACCAGAGGAAACGCGAGGAAGTCATCTCGTCCCTTTATTGGTCATTGATGCAGAATTGGGACATTCCGAAATCCATTTATGACCATTACGGATTTACAGAGGATTACCGGCTGTTCCATCAACTTGAAGAGTTGGAGCCTGCCGAATACAAGCGGAAAAGAGAAACCGGTGAAGTTCCTGATATTCTGGAAGTGGATGCAAGGCTGACCCGCACAGTCGAAAAGGTCTTTGAGAGTTTGTGCGGTAAACCTCCTGCACCGTATCTCGACAAGATGAACGAGGAACTGGAGAAGTTGGGACAGATTGCCGCCTTGCCGGATTCCGTCCATGACATCCTCCATATCACTCCTGCCTTTCTCGTCAAGTACGGTATAGACAAAAATGCCTCTGCCACGGAACGCTCCTGTCAAGCGGAGAAAGCATATCGGGCACTGGATGCCAGGTTTGTGAAGATGACAGGACGCAGACCGTATGCCGATGAGCTTTTCGCTTCCCTCAGACAAAGGAAGGAAAAGACGCCGGAGGCGAAACGTCCGAAGCAGGTACACAAGCCTATCCTCCGCAACTCGCCGTCCAAAGGGCGAAAGATGGGACTTTGACATTCAACAGAATTTTATTCACCAATTAAAACAGTTACATCATGAAAAAGAAAATTCTCATGCTGTGTATGGGCTGTTTCTTCATCAGCCTTACAGCGAAAGCGCAATGGGTCGTGAGCGATCCCGGCAATCTTGCCCAGGGTATCATCAATGCCGCCAAGAATATCGTTCACACGTCTTCCACCGCGAGCAACATGCTCAACAATTTTCAGGAGACAGTGAAGATTTATAAACAGGGCAAGGAGTATTACGATGGACTCCGCAAGATCAAGAACCTTGTCCGCGATGCACGTAAGGTGCAGCAGACCATCCTCATGGTCGGCGACATCACGGATATCTACGTGAACAGTTTCGAGCGTATGCTCAGCGACCCTTATTTCACGCCGGAAGAGCTGAGTGCCATTGCAATCGGTTACACGAAGTTGCTGGAAGAGAGCGCACACCTGCTGAACGACCTGAAAACGGTGGTCAACGAGAACGGACTTTCGATGAACGACAAGGAGCGGATGGATATCATCGACCGCTGCTACACCGATATGCTGCAATATCGCAGCCTGGTGCAATATTACACCAACAAGAACATCGGCGTTTCCTACCTGCGTGCCAAGAAACGGAACGACCTGGACCGTGTGATGGCCCTTTACGGCTCACCGAATGAACGTTACTGGTAATCCCTAATCCGATTCACTTATGGTATTGTTGGCAATAAATTTCGACAACCTGCATCAGATCCTGCAAAACCTCTACACGGATATGATGCCGCTCTGCTCGCAGATGACGGGTGTGGCGAAAGGACTCGCGGGGCTTGGCGCCCTGTTTTACGTGGCCTACCGGGTATGGCAGTCTCTGGCAAGGGCGGAGCCCGTGGATGTCTTTCCCCTTCTCCGTCCGTTTGCGTTGGGGTTATGTATCATGTTTTTCCCGACCATCGTGCTGGGCACGCTGAACAGTGTCATGTCGCCTATCGTGAAAGGTACACATTCAATACTGGAGGCACAGACCTTCGACATGAACGAGTACCGTGCGCAGAAGGACAGGCTGGAGTTCGAGGCGATGAAGCGCAATCCCGAGACGGCCTATCTGGTCGACAAGGAGTCTTTCGACAACAAACTGGACGAATTGGGGGTTATGGACGCGATAGAGGCCTGCGGGATGTATGTAGACCGGGCAATGTACAACATGAAGAAGGCGGTTCAGAATTTCTTCCGCGAACTGCTGGAACTCATGTTCAACGCGGCCGCCCTTGTCATCGACACGCTGCGGACGTTCTTCCTGATTGTGCTTTCGATACTGGGACCGATTTCGTTCGCCCTGTCCTGCTGGGACGGTTTCCAGGCCTCGCTCAGCCAATGGTTCGTCCGTTATATCAGCATTTACCTGTGGCTCCCGGTGAGTGACCTCTTCAGCAGTGTGCTGGCACGGATACAGGTGTTGATGCTCCGGCAGGACATCGAACAGCTTTCCGACCCGAACTTCATCCCGGACGGCTCCAACGGGGTTTACATCACTTTTCTGATTATCGGTATCATCGGGTATTTCACCATCCCAACAGTGGCCAACTGGATTATCCAGGCAGGAGGCGGTGCAGGCAATTACGGCAAGAACGTGACCCAGACGGCATCCAAGACCGGTTCCGTGGTGGCAGGAGCCGGCGGTGCGGCGGTAGGCAACATCGCAGGAAGGCTCATCAAATAGTAATAACCATCTTAAAACGACATTGGAATGGAATTCAAATCATTAAAAAACATCGAGACCAGTTTCAGGCATTTGCGTCTGTTCGGTATCGTCTATCTCTGCGCGTGTACCCTGCTTGTGGGATATTCGGTGTGGAAGGCATACGGCTTTGCCGAGGCGCAGAGGCAGAAAATCTATGTGCTGGACGAGGGGAAGTCGCTCATGCTCGCCCTCTCGCAGGACCTGGAGCAGAACCGTCCCGTGGAGGCGAGGGAGCATGTCAGACGCTTCCATGAGCTATTTTTCTCGCTGGCTCCTGACAAGAGTGCGATAGAGGGCAATATCCAGCGTGCCATGTTCCTGAGCGACCGCTCTGCCTATGCCCATTACCGGGATCTGGCGGAACAGGGCTACTACAACCGGATCATCTCCGGCAACATGAGCCAGCGCATCGGGATTGACAGCGTGAAATGCGACTTCAACAGCTACCCGTATGAGGTAGTGACGTATGCCCGCCTTTCCATCATCCGGGAGAAGAGCGTGACGGAGCGCAGCCTCGTCACGCGGGGCAGGCTGCTCAATTCCACCCGCAGCGACAACAATCCGCACGGCTTCATCCTCGAAGCCTTCCGTGTGGTGGAAAACAGGGACATCAGAGTATATGACCGTTAAATTTTGAATGTATGAAAAAGATGCTTGTAAAAATCAGGGACTTGGCCGAAGAAAAACTGCGCGCTGCCTGCGCCGGGTTGAGTCCTGAAAAGAGAGTGATAACCATCGTCGTGCTGACCGTCCTGTTCGCGCTTGGGAATTTCTACATGATTTTCCGCGCCATATACGACATTGGACGGGAGGATGCCAAACGTGAGGTCATCGAGATAACCCCGCTGGATATCCCGGACTTTATTCAGGCGGACACCCTTACGGACAGTAAAATCCGCGAGATGGAAGAGTTTTTTAACCAGTTCAACAAAGAAGACAATGAGTAACGATGCAAACAAATTGAGACAGAGGCAGGAAATCAGGAAATACCTGGTCTTTGCCGGAATGTTCCTCCTGTTTGTCGGCTGCATGTGGCTGATTTTCGCGCCGTCCAAGGAGGAACGGCAGAGGGAGGAAAGGAATGCCGGTTTCAATTCCGAACTGCCCGACCCGAGAGGGGCAGGTATCGAGGCGGACAAGATTGCCGCCTACGAGCAGGCGGACATGAAACGCAGGCAGGAAGAGAAGATGCGCACGCTGGAGGATTTTTCCGCGCTTGCCGATGAAAACAGGCAGAATGAAACAAGCAGTCCTGTCGTGGAAATACCGCAGGAGCGGGAATCCGAAAGTGCATCATCCTATCGTGGCAGTGGAAACCGCAGGAATGGGGCCATATCTTCGTCCACATCCGCCTATAACGATATTAACGCCACGCTCGGCAGTTTCTATGAGGCACCGAGAGAAGACCCCGAAAAGGAGGCATTGAAAGCCGAGGTGGAGCAGTTGAAGCAGGCTGCCGCGGTACAGCAACCCGCACAGATGACCTACGAGGAGCAGGTAGCATTGCTGGAAAAATCTTACGAACTGGCCGCCAAATATACGCCGGGCAAGGATGGCGCAGGTACGGAAAAACGGGAAGAAACCGAACCTGCCGCCAACGGCAGGAAGGCAAGAGCCGTTCCCGTGGGACAGGTCTCCACACCGGTGGTGTCATCGCTTCCGCAACCCGTCAGTGATTCCGTACTGTTGGCACGGATGGCACAGACCGGATATGCTGGATTCCATACCGCCGTGGGAAAGACGGCTGACGGGCATACGAGGAATACCATCCGTGCCTGCGTGCATGGTGACCAGACCATAAGAAGCGGGCAGAGCGTTAGGTTAAGGCTTTTGGAACCGATGCGTGTCGGCAGGTATGTCCTTCCACGCAACTCCCTTGTCACGGGCGAGGGGCGCATACAAGGCGAAAGGCTCGGCATTGGAATCATACAGGTGGAGCACGACGGCATCATCATTCCCGTGGAGCTTGCCGTGTATGACAATGACGGACAGGAGGGCATCTTCATTCCCGGCTCGATGGAAGCGAATGCCGCCAAGGAGGTAGCGGCCAACTTGGGACAAAACCTTGGCACGAGCATATCCATCACCAACCAGTCAGCCGGAGACCAGCTGCTCTCCGAACTCGGCAGGGGTGCCATACAGGGAGTGTCGCAATACATATCCCGGAAGATGCGGGAGGAAAAAGTACACCTCAAATCCGGTTATACCCTGATGCTTTACCAGAACGATAATCAATAACCCATTAAAATTCACAAAGTATGAAAAAGATTTTTGTAATGTTTGCCCTCATGACGGGCGCAGTGAGTGCTTTTGCACAGAATGCAGCCGATTCTATATCGGCAGAAACAGGCAGAGTCACAATGACCAGGGAACTCTATCCCGGGCAGGAGGATGGCGACCTCTACCACGGTCTGACCCGGAAGCTCACCTTTGACAGGATGGTTCCCCCGTATGGGCTGGAAGTGACCTACGACAAGACCACGCACATCATTTTCCCCTCCGCCGTCCGCTATGTGGACCTCGGTTCCCCGAATCTTGTGGCGGGAAAGGCCGACGGTGCGGAGAATGTTATCCGCGTAAAGGCGGTGGTCAGAAATTTCCGTGACGAGACGAACATGTCGGTCATCACCGAAAGCGGCAGTTTCTACACGTTCAATGTCAAGTATGCGGACGAGCCGTTGTTGCTGAACATCGAGATGAAGGACTTCATCCATGACGGCAGCAAGGTGAACCGTCCGAACAACGCGCTTGACATATATCTAAAGGAACTGGGCAGTGAATCCCCCAAACTCGTGCAACTGATCAACAAGAGTATCCACAAAGAGAACAAACGCCATGTCAAGCACATCGGTAGCAAGGCTTTCGGCATCCAGTACCTCCTGCGCGGTATTTATACCCATAACGGGCTGCTCTATTTCCACACGCAGGTACGCAACCAGTCGAATGTGCCTTTCGAGGTGGATTTCGTGACGTTCAAGATTGTGGATAAGAAGGTAATGAAGCGTACAGCCATCCAGGAGCAGATTGTTTTTCCTCTCAGAGCCTATAACTATGCCACTTTGGTAGCTGGAAATAAGGACGAACGTACCATGTTCACTTTTGACAAGTTCACCATCCCTGCCGGTAAGGTGCTGGTCGTGGAACTGAACGAGAAAAGCGGCGGGCGTCACCAGTCGTTCACCGTGGAGAGCGAGGACATCGTGAGAGCCAAAGTGATCAACGAACTTAAAGTGAAGTAGCCATGCGTAAGGTCATCTATATGTTAGTAGCGGTCGTATCGCTTGCCCTGTTTTCAGGGCAGGCATACGCCCAACGCTGTCTCCCCGGCATGAAAGGCGTGGAGCTGCGGGGCGGATTTGCGGAAGGCTCGAAATCACCCTTGAACCATTATGCGGGATTCGCGGTATCGGGATATACCAAGAAAGCCAACCGCTGGATTGTCGGTGCGGAATACCTGTTGAAGAATTACGAGTACCGTAACGTGTCCGTTCCTCGTGCGCAGTTCACTGCCGAGGGTGGGTACTATCTGAAATTCCTGTCCGACCCTTCCAAAACACTGTTCCTTTCCATCGGCGGCTCGGCTTTGGCCGGTTACGAAACCGTGAATTGGGGGAATAAGATGTTGTATGACGGCTCGAAGTTGCTCGCCAAGGATGCCTTTATCTATGGCGGGGCGATAACACTGGAGCTTGAAACCTATGTCACGGACCGTATCGTGCTGCTTGCCAGCGTCCGGGAACGCGCCATGTGGGGAGGTTCATTATCCGTGTTCACTATGCAATTCGGGCTGGGCGTGAAATTTATCATCAATTAAAACATCACGGCTTATGAATATAGAAGATATAAGGAAGATTCCCATTACGGATTTTCTGGCACGGATGGGACATGAGCCGACGGCCCGGAAAGGGAATGAATGGTGGTATTCCGCCCCTTATCGGGAAGAACGGACACCGTCGTTCAGGGTGAATATTCTAAAGAATGTGTGGCAGGACTTCGGCATCGGGCGTGGCGGGGATATATTCTCGCTTGCAGGAGAAATCATTGGCAGCGGTGATTTCAAGTCGCAGGCTAAATTCATTTCGGAATCATTGGGTGGTATTGTTCCGGAAATAGTTTTCCGTCCGAAAGAAAAATGTTTCGACACCACACCTGGTGAAGAGAATTGCTTCGTGAATGTACGCATTGAGCCATTGAACAACAAAATCCTGCTCAATTATCTGAAAGAGCGTGGCATTTGCAGCGATGTGGCATTGCCGAACTGTGAGGAAGTCAGATATACCTTGCATGGCAAGCGGTACTTCTCCATCGGATTCAGGAACATCAGCGGTGGGTATGAGTTGCGCAGCCGCCTGTTCAAGGGCAGTATGTCGCCGAAGGACATATCGCTCATCGACAACGGTTCGGACACCTGTAACATTTTCGAGGGGTTCATTGACTATCTCTCATGGATGGTGCTCGGCCTGGGATGCGGCGATGACTACCTCGTGCTGAACTCGGTGGCTTTATTGGAACGCTCGTATGGTTTCCTTGACAAGTACGACCGGGTCAATTGTTACCTGGACCGTGACGAAGCGGGGCGAAGGACACTGGAAGCCCTCCGCAAACGCTACGGCAACAAGATAGAGGACTGTTCTTCCCTGTACAAGGGATTCAAGGATTTGAACGAATACCTGCAATATTGGGAAGGAATTATTGAACAATAGAAAAACCATTAAAATGACAATGAACATGAAAAAGAAAAATAAGATGAACGCGTTTGCCGCTATCTTTTCGGCAATGCTTGCGACTGTAGTAGCAATAGCCCTGGTATCCTGTGACAATGATTTGGATGTGCAGCAGGGATATCCCTTCACAGTGGAGACGATGCCAGTACCCAAACGTATCGTGAAAGGCGAGACCGTGGAAATACGGTGCGAACTCAAGCGTGAGGGCCGGTTCTCCGATGCACGGTACACCGTCCGTTATTTCCAGCCTGACGGCAAAGGCTCGCTCCGCATGGACGACGGGATGGTGTTGCTGCCCAACGACCGTTATCCGCTTGACAGGGAGGTGTTCCGGCTGTACTACACTTCCGAGTGTGAGGACCAACAGAGTATTGACATATATTTCGAGGACAACAGTGCCCCTGCACAATTATTCCTGCTTAGTTTTGATTTCAACAACGAGAAAAAGGATGACGCAGAAGATGATACGGGAGGAACCGGCAGAATTCCCCGAACCGGTGGGGAACTTGTGAAAAATCATTTGGTGAACATTGAAACGGTTACGGTATGCGAGTGATTGTAGCGGCTATATGCCTGATTCTAACCTGTAACTGTCTGGCGGCTCATCCACGGGGAGGCGGTGGCTCGCCTCCCACTGCCACGGAAATCCCGGATTCGCTTTTCGAGCAGGCCATCGCCTGCATCAAGCGGTTCGAGGGTTGGCATGGAAAACATCTGCCTTATGTGGGCTGGGGTCACAAACTTTTGCCGGGAGAAACGTTCAGACCGGATATGAGCAAGGCACAGGCGGATTCATTGCTCAGAGCGGATTTGAGGAAACTGTGCAGGATGTGCAGCCGTTTCGGAAAGGATGCCCTTTTAGTCGCCACCTTGTCTTATAATGTGGGATATTACCGTGTGGTCGGCTATGGCAAGATACCCAAGAGCAGGCTTATTCAAAAGTTGGAAGCCGGGGACAGGGACATTTACAACGAGTATGTCTCATTCCGGTGCTACAAGGGGAAAGTGGTACCGAGCATTGAACGGAGAAGAAAAGTGGAATATATGCTACTGTTTAAGAAGTAAAAAAGAAGAGGGAGAATCATTCGGCATCAGACCGCCAGGTTCTCCCTCTTTTGTGATTTCAATGGAATCCATCCGTTCAGCCTACCGGTATGGCGTCCATGATTTCCGCTTCTTCTGGCAGGCGTGACAGCAATAGCTCCGCCATCGCCCCGTTCTGCGGAATCAAAGCCGGAAAGTCCGTCTTACCAGGTTTGTATATCTCCGTAGCGACATTGTAAAGATCCCAGGCGGTAATCTGTCCCTTTGTCATTACCAGCTTCAGCACCTCTTCCGTGAATACCGATATCTGCCCCTGATTCAAGGGATAGGTCTCCACGGTGGAGGAAAGGTTCTTGTCCGCGCTGTCGTGGGAAACACGCAATGCCGTCAACAGTCCTATATACATATATATTTCTTCCAAAGGGATAACTCTGCGTTTCAATCTCTGTATCCGTTCGATGTCCTCGTTCATGTTCACCTCGAAGTTTGCCATCCAGCCATCCACGGTGTCGAACAACTCTTCTGTAGTCACCTTTTTCTTTCCATAATTACATACGCTTCTTTCCGGAGAAAGGATGCACTGGTTATGGCAGATTTTCACACAAGGGCCTATGGCCGCCTGTACCCCGTCCTGGTGGTAGGCTACGACAAGCGTGGTCGTCAGCTCGTCGGTTTCCCAGTCCTTGATGCGGATGGTGGTGAAGATACGGCGGAGTATATGCGCTTCCACCGCCTTTTCCCCGTGGATTTGTTCCACTTGCGGGAGTATGCTCACGCCGGGTTGTGTCTTGTTCCTGTTTTGTGCGGCGAAGATTTCCTCCACCTCGTAGTCAAGGTTGTGCTTTTCACAGATATCCATCATGCGCTGGATGACCTGGTAATGGTAGATGCCCTGTACCGGATTGTTGTAAATGTCATTCTCCTTGTAGGTACGCTGTAATGTCTCGAAGTCCATCACTTCGATTCCGTTCTGCTGGAAATCAAACTGCTGTTGTCTTTCCAATACTGCCAGATTTGCCATAATCTTGAAGTTTATTAAGTTAATACTATGTTGATGTTACTTTTCCTTTTGTTCCGGTCAGGTATGTATCTGCCATCCGTGGAACGGTTCCAGTGTGACGGCAAAAGACCTGTCCGGTATTCCGTGATAAAGCAGGCCTCCCACGATGCCGGTTCTTCCATCGGGATAGCGTTGCGTGAAGCCGAACGAATACGGGGCATGGTCGTAGTAGAGCGATATTTCATTGGGATGGTCGGGATTCTTCTCCCAGCTTTCCAGCCTGTCCAGGCACTTCTGGAACGAGGTGTCGCCGATGGACTCGGCATAGCGCTTTACATTCTCGAAATGTTCTTCATTCAGGATTTTCATGACTTTTGCATTTTATCTGTTAAACACGTCCGGCTCCGGGAGCCGGTATTTTTATTTCTCGCCTGCCTGACTGTCCCGTGTCCGCATCCGGCAAGGTTTGGCGAAAGAAAATACCGCAGCAGCGGCGAGGATGATTTTCTTTCAGCCAACCCCGAAGGGACCTGACCTTGCAGGATACACAGGACACGGGGCTACCTTTGCAGGGTGGGAAATAAAATAATAGCCCCGTTGTTGCCTGTTTTGTCAGATACGATTCAATTTTTGCATGGATTCCATCTCAGAACGGATTTCATGTTCCAATGCCGTGTATTTTTCCTTTTTCATACGCAGTTTTTCACGAAACCCTACCAGCTGTTCATCTGTATTTTCATCAAAGAACAGGTTGTTTGTACGCTGGTATTGGATATACTCACGTTCTTTACGCTCCGCGATGGAGATTTGGGCTTTGGCTGCTGACAGTCTTGACAGTGAGGAGTTGAAATTGGTACGCAGTCCGGTACGTCTGTCATAATAGCTGTAATAGGTATTGATTTGCCTTTTGGGGTACAGGCATTGCAACCGGGCTTCACGCCAGCGGACTACCCAACGGTAACGCTTGTGCAGTTCCCTCGGAAGGTCATACGAATGAAGCCGGATTGGATTGCCGGCTTCATCCTTGCATTCGATGGAAATGAATACCCAGCGTTCAACCCGCAGTTCACGCTCGGCACGTGCCAGTTCCCTGGCATATTCCATCCAGTCGTCCATTCGTTCCTGTGCCATATCGAGAAAGGTCAGCTTTCGGTAATTGTTTCCAGAAATGTCAGGTAAGCGGCAATAGCCTTGTGGCAGCCGGAAAAATCAGGCGTGCGACAACCGCGTTTCTTGTAGAAACGAATGCTCCCGGACTTATTCAACCCGCATACATGACGGTTCAATGTCCCTTTGGTCCGTATATGGATTTCAAAGCCGTCCCGTTTGGTTATTTCAAGGAACATATTTGCCGGGATGTATTCCCCGTTCAGAAACTTTTGTTTCTCCTCGTCAAGTTCCTGTTGCCACTTCGCTTCCTCCAGCCTGCGTTTCTCCTCTTCCTGTTCTTTTTGCTCCTGCCGTCTTTGTTCCTGTTTCTTCCGGTACGCTTCACGGGCTTGCAGCAAAGGAACTGTGTCAAGTCCGAGTTCTTCAAAAACACGGATCGACAAAAGGGAGACATGGTTCCCGTTTTCCGCATCCTGAAGCATATTCGCAATCCAGTTTTTGCAATACTTGACAAGTTTTTCTTTTTGTTCCTCCCTTCCAAGCATTTCCCTGGAATACTGCCCGCAAGAGAAATAGATGTTTTCAACCTTGCAGACCACATGGAAATAATCATAGTTTTCATTCCCGTATTCGTTCTTGTCCGATAACGAGAGATAGATGTTTTCCGCATACGCTTCCAGTTCCATGTACGGAGCCACGACGGTATTTCCGTCAAACTTGTATTTCAATACTTTCGCTTTCATGATTCATTCTTGTTTTGACATTTCGAGTTGTCTCAGTTGGTTTGTATTCGCCTTGCCTGCCATGCCTGATGTGCAATAATGACCTCTTCGCGTTCTTGTTCCAGCAAAGTCTTCGTCTCCGGGGTATATCCGAGGAATTGGATGTATCCGCCATTATACCCTGTGAGTCTGCACCGCATTCCGGCCTGTTCTAATTTGTCAATCCGCTTTTGCGCGGTTTTGGCACTTGAATACTCTTTCGGCCAGAAATAATGCTCGCCTTGTGAGCCGTAATGGTCTTCCCCGAGTATCATCTCGCCGATATGCCTCCTGTGTTCGATGAAACCGAACCGTGCCGTACCCAATGCCTGCCGCAGGGCCTTGTGCGCCGTACCTTCGGGGTGCTTGAACACTTCCTGCTTCTCCTTTCCCTTGCAGGCGAGTTTCGGCAATTCCACCTTGTAAGGTTTCCGGTAGCTGCCTATGCCCAATGTCAGGTAGAAATTGGTGTGGAAATAGTCCGTCATGGCATTGCTGTCATCGAAGTTGTACGACATGACAAAGTCGCAGACATTCATCATCACCTCCTTCGCACGGTCTGTAAGGTCAGGATTCCACTCTATGTTGTAGTGGTTGATGGTGTCCTGCACCTTGCCGGATTCCTTGGTGAACGCCTCGAAGTCCGCGCTCATCAGCTTGATGTAAATGGAATTGTAATTCTCCCGTCTGACGGAGAACCTGTATCTGGGATAGGTTTCCTTGAGCCAGGTCCGCACCAGTTCCACAATCTCGGGAGCGTGCTGTCCCTTGTAATTGCGGCCTTTCCACCGGTATTCGTTATATACATACTCGGCATATTCCTTTGCCGTGGCCCCGGAATAGTCATATTCGTAGCCGGTGGTGTCAGCGGACATATTAGTGGAGTCCTTCCACACGTCATAAAGTTTTTCAAACTCGACGTTCACCTGCTGCATGACGGCAGTGTCACCACCCTTGTCCGGGTGGTGCTGCAATGCCAGACGGCGGTACTCTTTCTTCAAGTCCGCCAGACTGTGTATGTTCTGAAAATAAGTCATAACCGTAAGTTTTTATGCCCCTGCAAGGCGATTGATAAAATATTCCTGATAGTCGAGGTCGAGACCGAGATTGCTGCAAGCGAGTTCAATGTCGCCTTCCCTCAAATCATCCACATCCTGTAATTCGTGCAGGTATTGAAGTTCGGAATCCAGATACTCCTGCGCTTCTGTCTTGTCGCAACTGCATGAGTTGCAGATTAAGTCAATGATATTTTCTCCCATATTATTCATTGTTAGAGGTATGTTTGTTATAGACATTTCGCTTTCCGTCGTAATCCAGATTATACCACCATTTATCGGTAGCACCGGCAAATGTCTGTGAACTATTGTTGGAAAGATAATCCGTTTCTTTCAGTCCTGTAATGCCTTCCAAAGTCCTGATGTCATTGCCGGTCCACCAACTTTGCATTATCTGCTTGAATTCTTCCAACGAACAGAAGTCAACATTCTCCTCACATTCTTCACACCATTTGCCATCACAATCATGTGCCGTATCGCAGATATACATTTCTGTATTCGCATCTATCCAGGCCTGTGTCTCCACTTGCCTTGAACCACATTCTTCGCATACCAGAACTTTAGAATCATCAGGCTCTTTTCTAAAAGCCTTGCCGTCATAAAGCGATACGGCACGTTCCACCAGCAAAGTCCGGCTGCATTCCGATAATTCGGTATAGAACCGTTCCGCCGCACCATAAATGGAATTTTCAGCCTGTGCGTTCCATTTTTCCCAAAAGTGCAGGTAGTCACCTCCGAACACGACTTTACATTCCTCCTTGCTCCATGCGTTCCACATATAGTAGAAGAAGCTGGAGACTGCATTTTCTGCGTGGTATTTCATGATTTTTCAGTTTCAGGTTCAACATTTTCTTTGCCTTCCAATTGCCTCCATACGACATCATACATTTCGTGGAGCCAGTCGATGTTCCTCGTTCCGAGTTCAAACGGACTGTGACATTCCACTTCATAACCGCTCTCTTTCTCCTCGGCAAAAACGGTCAGGCTGTTTTCCGTTACCCGAAGTCCTGTTACCATACATTCATACGGATCACCGTTCTTACTGAACCATATCACCCAGACCGGGTCGTATCCATCATCTTCAGGGAACCGTATCTCGGTCATGCAGTGTGCTTGAAGCAATTGTCGTATCGCTTCAATGATATCCGCTCGTAATTCCTCAATTCTCCCGCTAAAATCAATGGATGCCGAAGTCCCTTTCCCGTTTCGTTGAGCCACAGAAAGAATCTGTGTGTCGGGGTGAACCCCGAAATTCCAGTCTACATCTTCATCATCGAGAGTAGTGTGGATATTGCCGCCCAGAACCAGCCCACAGTCCTCAGACACCATTTGTCTTGCTTCATCGTGGTCTTCAGCCACTACCGTGTAAGTGCCCTCGAAGGCATACCTTACTCTTACATCATACTTTGCCATAATTCTTATGATTTGATTGTTTGTAATTGATTTAACATTAAGAGACTATGCTGACAGGATTGTTGAAAAATGAATCGTCCACGCCATACACATGCTGTATGGAATAGTCGTACTTGGATCGTTCATCGTCCAGACGGAAACGGAAGCCGTTACAGCCTTTGACTTCCAGCTTGAGCTTCACATCTTGTTTCAGTTCCATTTCAAGCAGGCTTCCGCCGCCATACGTGGAACTGAACAGCCCGCAACAGTTCCCTTTGGGGATAATGACCTCTTTCAGCGAGAAGTCTGCATCATACAACTCTTTCAGACTTACCTTTCCGATATAGGTCAGCAGGTTCGCACCGCAACAGGAATTGATAAGTTCCTCGTAGAATTGCTCGTATGAGACCTGTTCTTTCCCGTTCCTGCTTTTCCGGTTCGGGAAACGCCCGTAAACTTTGTAGCCGTGGCTCGTCAGCAGTTTCTTTACTTGCGCCGGATTGAGGTTCAGGCTGTCTACCATGTCCCCGAAATAGGATTCCTCGTAACTGTAACCGCCCTGCGATTCAAACCAGTTGGAGTTGATGCAGTCGTAGTCGGAAAGCATCTCCACCCGGATGGGAATGTCATCCGTGTACCTTATCAGGTCTTTCACTACGTCCGAATCGTTCCTGCTGTAAATCTCGTCCCGGATTGCATCCTCATGTTCATCGAAAAAGGCATCGACCTCGTGTTCGTCAAAGTCGTTGAATACAAAGCATTCTTCTTTCAGCTTTTCCATAATCCCATGAACAGCTTCATATTCCGCATCGCCATACCATTCGCCCGCCTTTTCCCACAGGCAATCGCAATTCCGCCTGTCCAGACATTTCCGGATGATGTCAAGGTGGTTGTCAAGGTTGTCGTTATAATCCGTCCATACCAGCGTGTAGGATGGTTCCATGAGGGATTTCACGAAATCCAACGTAAGCGTTCTCTGTTCTTCCATTTTTCTTTACCTGTGTACGGCAGGGTTCTGTTTCCCGTACATACCGTTATAAATGACAGAAGCGACCTTCCGGCCGCCTCCGTATTACTATTACCCATACAGTTCTTTCACTATCTCGTCATACCTTTCCTTTACCATCTCCGTCTTACGGTTGAAGTGAAAATATGCGGTGTACCTGTAACCGGTACTTGGCTCTCCGCCGCATTGTCGTATTGCCGTGTCAATATCCCAGTCAATATCACCAATGCCGAGTGATATGCTTGTGCCTTGCAACAGACAACGGGCAAGCCGGAGCGCGGAATCCTTCTTGTTTTCCTTGCGAAGCCTGTCGAAAGCCATCATTGCAATTTGCCGGTTTGAAATCTTCAACTCTTCCATATATTCATCTGTTTGGGTCAGACAATCCCGGCCAGTTGTTTGAACCGCGCTACGATCTCATTGCACTTGCTTTCGGCAAGCCCTTCATGTTTTCGGCAAATAGCACAATATTCCTTCCAGGGCCTGCCTTCAAGCTCGTGTTCGTATGATGACATGACCAATTCCGGATATTCCTCAAAAAGGATATTGAACGCTTTTCTCCATTTGCGAACCTGCCACGAACCGCTTGCTACCAATTTTATGAATTCAAACATCTGTTTGTCCGTTTTTACATCCAAGTCATAAAAATGGTCTGTTTTCGGCCATACGTTGTTGGAATGCTGCCAGGTCTCAATCTGCTTGTTTTTGGCATTGTATGCCATTTTTGTGATTATCTGGTAACTCATGTTGATATATATGTTTTCAGTTCATTATCATATTGTTCCTTTTCCTGTCGCGGCTTGCCAGCATACCGAAATGGATGCTGAATATGCGCTGTCCGAAGCAGATTGGTGAATTGTACTCCATGCGCTGCCACAGCGTGAAATGGTCGTTTGCGTAAGACCAGCGGAAATGTCCCGACAGCGAGCCGAAGGTGGGATTGACGTTTCTTCCGATAAGCATCCGGTTCACGTCCACGATGTTGTCGGAGGTCAGGATGATGTTCAGGATTTCCACGAAAGCCATCTGCGTGAAACTGTCTGTCGGTAAGACCGGTCCGAGAAAATTGATGTTCATAAGCGTTTGTCTTTTAATCGTAATTGTCATCGAATACTTCAAAACGAGGGAAACAGTTATCGAAATAGTTGCCTGATATGCCCGGATAATACAGCAGGCTGTCATCCCCGCTGTCCGGGCAGGAGTCATCGTCGATATAGGTCACGTTCCCGAACAGTTCCAGGTAATGCGCTACCAGCAGGTGCGGGTCTTCCGTACTGATATCGTGTCCGTAACGGTCGCACCAGTCGAAGAAAAAATCCTTGTCGGGTTCCTCCAGCTGCTCCATTGCCTCCCTTATATCAAAGAAGTTGGGACAAAGCCATTCCCTGTTGATAAGCGGGTCCGGGATTTCCTCCCATTTCGTATACCTGTACTCCGGTGTTTCCTCTTCGGGAAACAATTCGGAGCAGGTGCATAGGAATTCTCCCATGTCGCCGAAATCGGACATACGCAGCAGGCTGTCCCTTTCCTGCCGGATGTCGATGAGATGCTGCGTGGTCACTGCCACTTCTGCCTGATTCAAGTCCATAATCTTTTTCATTACAGTTATTGATGCGGAACCGGGGATTTTATTCCACAGGCTCCAAAAGGTCCGGGCCCCGGCTGTGCAGGGTTTTTCGGGGAAATACCGGAGCCTCCGGCGAGGATGATTTTCCCGAAAACCGCTTGCGGCTTGACCTTGCCCAGCCGGTAAAGGCGCGGAGTTACCTTTGCCTGTGGAATGGAATCTGCGGTTATTCATGTTTTTTCATTTTTAGCCGGTTATGCGCTGGCTTCCCCAGCTGATATGTATCCTGCCCTCCCTGTCACGTTCCCTGACCAGCAGGCTCTCGATGACGGACATAGTGACGTCAAACTCCTCGAAGATGTCTGACTGTTCTTTCACCTCACCACTTTTGATGAACTCGTTCAGCCGCTCCTTGGTAAGTACCAGTGCCATCAGGTTCTGCTCCACGGAATCCTTGTAGGTGACATAATGTACGTCCTTCAGTTCTTTGGAATCAAGACGTATGAAGCGGAAGTAGAACTGCTCCATCTTCGGGATATTCCATTGGAGCGATTCCAGAATCACATCGTTACAGGTCGGGATGTTCACCGAACTGCTCAGACTCTGCTGTGTGCAGACCAGTATGCCGTTGACGGTGGAATCGAACTCAGTCACGATGCTCTGCCGTTTCTTGAAGGTCACGTCGCCTTTGACCACAAACACCGGACGGTTCGGAAAGCATTCGCGGAGATGATTCTCGTAAAGGTCGAACGCCGCTATGGAGGTGCAGCCGACAGCCACCTTGCCGGGAATCTTCCGTATCAGTTTCTCGATATATCTTGTCTTGTTCGGAATCCCGTCGCCGAAATAGCCATCTATCAGGTGCGGGACGGAGCACGCCTTGATGAGCAGCTTGATCTGTCGCATGAGCCTAAGCCCGGCATCCTTCTTCGCGTCTCCCGTACTGTTGTAATACAGCTCGCAAATGCGGCAGAATTCCTCGATAATGACGCGGTAAACCTCGTGCTCGCCTTCAGCCGGGCTGACCGTATGGGTACGTATCTTGTACTTCTCGCCTGCGAAGTCCCTGAACTTGCGGGTGATGATGGTCTTTCCGATAAGCTCCGCCAGTTCCTCCTTGTTGTACACGTCCTGGTTCTGCTTCTCTATGCCGAATACGGTGGATTTTCCGGGGCAATGACAGGAACGGAAAAGCACATGGCCTCTGAAAGCCGGGAACGGCTCTCCGTAATGCCGGTTGCTTTCTTCCTCTATCTCCTTGTCTCTGTTCTCGTGGTATATCCGGTCGCACCAGCAGACCATGTTGACGGAATTGTTGTACAGCAGTTCAAATTGGCTGTACAGTTCCGCGATGTTGTTCCGCGTGGTGGTTCCCGTGTCGAGTATCTTGTATTTGAGACGGCGGAAAATGCTCAAGACAAGCCTTGTCCGTTGTGAAGACGGGTTGGTTATCTCATCGGATTCATCGAAAACCAGGCAGAGTTTCCCGGATGTGCGTCTGACAAATTTTGACAGTCCACGCTTCAGTTTGGAGAGTATGGAGGTGGAGAGGATGAGTAATACACCTTCAGGTACTGTTTCCAAATCGGCATTACTTCTGACTATACGGAATTTCTCCCGATTGATTGTCAGAAACGGTATCCAAGTCATATTGGTGGCAATGGCCGGAGCCAGAATGACGGCATTGCGTACCTTATGGAATTTAAGCAGGTATTTTGCCCGATGATACACGGCTGCCGTCTTGCCGGAACCTTGCTGCCAGTTCAGCAAAGCATAACGCTTCTGCAAGACCAGGTTCAGGTCGTGTTTTTGAAGTGATGTAAACTCACATATCTCACCGTCCTTGTTTCTGAAAGTGGTGCGATCGAGGTATTCTTGCAGAAATGGGTCTGGTTGCATTTCTGTAAACTGCCGGTTCTGGTTTTCGTATTGCCTGCGTTTCTTGCGTATCAGTTTTTCCGCTGCACGTATCTGGCGCATGTTCTTTTCAGTCGGCAGTTCCGGTAAGGGAAGTTCGCTCCGTCCCAGCACAAGGTCATTGATACTTGCCGCCTTGTGTGAAACCTTATCCAGCAGACGGGGTGCATACTGTTTCAGCTTGAAGCCGTAGGAGGTCTTCACCAGGGCCACTTCCTTGCGTGGTACGGTATTCTGCGAGGTGATATACCTGCGGATGATACCGAGGACTTTGGTCGTGGTCAGCTTGTTCTTCTCCCATTGGTTTACCTGTTCCCGGGTGGCATTTTCCGGCGGTTTCTGGTTACGGAACTTCGTGACCAGTGCTTCCGCTTTGTCTATGTGTTTGTTCAGCTTGGTGTGGGCTTTCAACTCGTACATGTACTTGGCGAGTTTGTACTCGAATACCTCCAGTTCCTCCTTGTCAATCCGGTTGGTCTCGCGCATCAGGTCGAAGCGTATTTTGTGCTTCATCAGCCTTGCCTCGCGGATGCGCTCTTTCAATTCAGACATGGAGATGAACTCTTCCGCGTTGTAGGCCTGCATCTCGATATGCAGCGACTTGCGCAGGAACACCATTACTTTCGTGTTGAAGTTGTGGACTCCCGTGGAAGCGAAGGCATTGGGATTTAACTTCACTTGCCCGATGAACGAGAACCGGCTGTTGATGCCCGTTATGCGTGTCTTCTCCCAGAACTCGCTCTGCATGAACGAGCTGGGAACAATGACCATCAGGATGCCTGCCGGGTTGAGCACATCGTAGGCTTTTTCCATATAGTATTCCTGTGACAGCCTGTAATCAAATTTCAGGTTGAAAGGCGGATTGCCGATAATGATGTCAAAGCGTTGTTCCGGGTAATATTGCCGGATGTCGCATTTCTCGATATGGGCGTCCGGGTAGAGATACCTTGCAACGGCCACCGCCTTTCCGTCTATGTCGAAACCGTAGGTGTTATGATGGTTCGGAAGGTGGTTGAAGAAGTTTCCCATGCCGCAGCACATGTCGAGTATCATCTCGGAAGAGGCCGGAGACAGCATATCCACTATGTCTCTGCATACTTCATGCGGGGTGAAGAACTGTCCCATCTCATACTCTTTCTTGGCCTCCGCGTACTCGTTGTAATTGGCAAAGTCGGACTGTTTCAGGTTGTGCAGCCCGCCGATGCCGGTATAGCAGTTGTAGATGCTCTCCGCCGGAATCAGATCCTTGCCGGAGTCTATGGCGAAAAGAATCTTCTCGTTGACCTCGGCCCGCCTGTCCTGTGGTATCTGTTGGGGTATGATGGCGTACATATCTTTAATAGTTTACGGTTGGAAATGAAGACACCCCGCAAGAGTTGCCTTACGGGGTGCTGTGGGATTCTTCTCATGGTCAGTTCTCCGGTAATGTGATTTCATCCAATCGGAGACGCTTGAAGCAGCTCTCGGCTGCCGCGCTGTCCTTGAATTTGACGTCGATACGTCCGTTCTTGTAGAATCGGATTTGCTCGGCGTTGGTGGTCGTGAGGTCGTACCAGTCATTGACAGACACGTCGTTGTCATCGAAACGGATAATCATTTTCGAGTTGCCGCACAGTACATCATCCGCACCGTAAGCGATACCCGCGCATAGGGTTTCCAGCTCTCCACTGTAATTGTAACTGATTTTGCACCGTTGGTGGTATTGTATGTAATAATCATCGAAGCGAATGATTTCGGGAAAGACAATCTTGTCCTTCTTCAGCTCCGTTTTGACCTTGCTCCAGCAGGAAGGCTTGACTACCTTTGCGACTCTGGCAAGCAGTTCTTCCACTGCCGTTTCCCGGAAACTCTTGCCACCTAAATGCTCGATAACCGCATCCACGTATGTCCCATAGACCGGACGGAAGCCCATGCGGAGTGTCTTTTCGTTTATCCTTTGTTCCGGCACCGACACGTTGTACGTCCTGTTGAAGTAGGCGATGATACGGTTGGCGAAGTTAGAGTTGGCGTTGTGGTTCTTGTCTACCAAATCGTTCAGCACATCGAACGGCTTGAACTCGTTGTGCGAATAATCGTCCTTACCGTTTCTGAGCGAGTAAAGGTCACGCATGGATATTTTCCCATTGTCGTCGTATGAGAAGTCCCGTTCTGTTCGGTATTGTTCCGCCTCTTCCTTGAAGATGGTATACCAGCGGTCTATCCGGTCAAGCGTCTTGTAGAGCATGTCCTGCTGGTTCTGACAAAACAGGCGGTCTTGCTCGGTAATCTTGTCCTCGTTTCTTACTTGTACGCTCAATATTCCTGAAAGCAGGTCGGGAGCGTTGCCGGGTTTGAATGATGTTGTCGTTTGCATATCTGTTTGATTTTAAGTGTTAGAAATCCTGTGATTGGATACGGTGGAAATAGGTGATGTGCTTCTCCATGTCCTTGACAATCTTCACCTGCTCGGGATGGAAATTAAGCCTTCGCTCCACTGCCGGGACATCAATCTTTTCCCATTCCGACAGAGGCAGGAAGACATATTCCCTGCGGAAGCACCATACCACGATCTGGTTTTTCCAATTCCCCTTGAATACCGTTCCCTCATAGTCTTGCAGGAATTGCCGGAAGTCCTCTTCATTGTGAAAAGCGATATCAAGACTTTGGTAGAGGTTTCTCGCTTCCAGGTCTTTGTGAAGATAAAAACGGCGGTATGTCTCTGTCGTGAAATCACCATAGAGCGGTTCCGGCTCACGGTAAATCCATTGTGGGACTTTTGCCGTGAATGTAACTGATCCGTGAGCGCACGATCCGCAATGTCCCCAGTCTTTGAATGCTCCTTCCGTCCAACCGTTGAATTTCAGATCATCCGTTTTTACATGGTGGAAAGCTCCACCGCTGACGCTCAGGCGGATATTATCCGCAGATTGCCATACGAATGGGACATACGGCTGTTCGCAGATGGAAAGCAGGCCTTTCTTTTCATCCATACTGTCTATGAGTGCATTGCCGTAATAGTCCCCATGACGGCTGAGATAAATCAGCCTGTCACCGGTTTGCGGTGTGATTTCCGAGCGCGTCTGCTCTATAAGTTCGACATAACGGTTGGCCATATCCACATCCTCCTGCGTCAGCCAATGTTCATGGTCGTACAAAACATTCAGTGTCTTGAGCGTTTCAATACCGTACTTGTTCTTTGTTGCCTGTAACATGACATTGTTTTTTTGTTAGTCCGGCTTTTCGGGGCCGGAGTTCCCGTAACTACAGGCTTTAAAAGGTCGTGTTCCGTACATGCAAGGTTGGCGGGAAAAATACCGAAGCCCTCCGGGGCGAGGATGATTTTTCCACGCCACCCGGAGGGCTTGACCTTGCTTGTACGATAAGAACACGAGTTACCTTTGCCTGTGAGTTACGTGAACTCGGCTACGGTACAGATGTCATTCTTGATTTGGATTATTTTTGAAATCACCGTGAAGATTATACCCGGAAAATTCCGGTATTCAGAGGAAAAACATTATCTTTGCAGAAAGATAAAGAGTTATTTGACAGCATGAGGAATATAGTGATTCTAAACAGTTTGCATTTTTCTTATCCGTTGCCCATTCTCATGCGAGTTTCATATAATACACTGATAGTCAAACAAAATACTTCTGACTATTACAAATATAAGGATAAAAAATGAAAGATGCGTCAAAATGGAGCTACTTCGTTACTAATGCTTACTATTGCTGGCTTTTGGTATCAGATGGCAGGGGGACGGTGCCTGTTTTCACAGTAACAAAGCAAATAAAAGAGAATATTCTTCTTCAAATTCTTTGTAGTTTTAGAAATATGTCGTTACTTTGCACAAATTTTGAAATCGACAATGAATCAACAAGAAATAAGAAGTAAGTATTATCTACATTCGGATGTTTTCCACCCGGAATCAACAACCTTCTTCTTTTTTCTCCAAAAACGATATTTTAGTTCTTTGGTAATGCGTTAATCCTTTTACGAGGGTAACGCATTTTTTTTATTGGCAAAACTTAGAAATAACAACTTACTATAACAACAAAAGAAATGGAAAAGGAAATCAAGAAAGTTCTCGTTTTGGGTTCTGGAGCACTCAAAATCGGACAAGCCGGAGAGTTCGACTACTCTGGTTCACAAGCACTGAAAGCTTTGAAAGAAGAAGGTATCAGCTCAGTATTGGTAAACCCGAACATCGCAACCATTCAGACTTCTGAAGGAATTGCCGATAAAGTGTATTTCCTTCCCGTAACTACTTATTTCGTAGAAGAGATTATCAAGAAAGAACGTCCCGACGGCATCCTGCTGGCATTTGGCGGACAGACTGCATTGAACTGCGGCGCCGAACTGTACACGCAAGGTACTCTTGATAAATATGGAGTGAAAGTACTCGGTACATCGGTAGAAGCTATCATGTACACGGAAGACCGTGACCTGTTCGTGAAGAAACTGGATGAAATCAATATGAAGACTCCGGTAAGTCAGGCGGTAGAAAGCATGGAAGATGCCATCGCTGCTGCCCGCAAGATCGGTTATCCGGTGATGGTACGTTCGGCTTACGCGTTGGGAGGTCTGGGTAGCGGTATCTGCGCTAACGAAGAAGAATTCCTGAAACTGGCCGAAAGCTCTTTCGCCTTCTCCAAGCAGATTCTGGTAGAAGAATCTCTGAAAGGCTGGAAAGAAATCGAGTTCGAAGTGATCCGCGACGCGAACGACCACTGCTTCACTGTAGCCAGCATGGAAAACTTCGACCCGCTGGGTATTCACACCGGTGAATCTATCGTAGTAGCTCCGACTTGCTCATTGGACGACAAAGAACTGAAACTGCTGCAGGAACTGTCTACAAAATGTATCCGTCACCTCGGCATCGTAGGTGAATGTAACATCCAGTATGCGTTCAACTCAGATACGGACGACTACCGTGTGATCGAAGTAAATGCTCGTCTGAGCCGTTCTTCCGCGCTGGCATCCAAGGCTACCGGTTATCCGCTGGCATTCGTTGCCGCCAAGATCGCATTGGGTTACTCACTCGACCAGATCGGTGAAATGGGCACTCCGAACTCTGCATACCTTGCTCCGCAACTGGACTACTATATCTGTAAAATCCCTCGTTGGGACTTGACGAAATTCGCCGGTGTATCCCGCGAAATCGGTTCAAGCATGAAGTCGGTAGGTGAAATCATGTCTATCGGCCGCTCTTTCGAAGAAATCATCCAGAAAGGTCTTCGTATGATCGGACAAGGCATGCACGGTTTTGTCGGTAATGACGATGTACACTTCGACGACCTTGACAAAGAACTTTCACGTCCGACAGACTTGCGTATCTTCTCTATCGCACAAGCTATGGAAGAAGGATATTCCATCGACCGCATCCACGAACTGACTAAGATCGATCCTTGGTTCCTCGGCAAGCTGAAGAACATTGTTGACTACAAGGCAAAACTGTCTACATATAATAAGGTGGAAGATATTCCGGCTGACGTGATGCGCGAAGCTAAAATTCTTGGTTTCTCTGACTTCCAGATTGCCCGCTTCGTACTGAACCCGACCGGCAACATGGAAAAGGAAAATCTGGCAGTACGCGCTCACCGTAAAGCCCTGGGCATCCTTCCGGCAGTAAAACGTATCAATACGGTTGCTTCCGAACATCCGGAACTGACTAACTACCTGTATATGACTTATGCAGTAGAAGGTTATGATGTAAACTATTATAAGAATGAGAAATCAGTAGTCGTACTGGGTTCGGGTGCTTACCGCATCGGTAGCTCGGTTGAATTTGACTGGTGTTCGGTGAACGCTGTTCAGACTGCCCGCAAACTGGGTTACAAGTCTATCATGATCAACTACAACCCCGAAACGGTTTCTACTGACTACGATATGTGCGACCGTCTGTACTTCGACGAACTCTCTTTCGAACGTGTACTCGACGTGATCGACCTTGAACAACCGCGCGGTGTGATTGTATCCGTAGGCGGACAGATTCCGAACAACCTGGCTATGAAGTTGTATCGCCAGTCAGTTCCTGTACTGGGTACTTCTCCGGTTTCCATCGACCGTGCCGAAAACCGTAACAAGTTCTCGGCAATGCTCGACCAGCTTGGCATCGACCAGCCGGCTTGGATGGAACTGACCAGCCTTGAAGAAGTGAAGGGATTTGTAGAAAAAGTAGGTTATCCGGTATTGGTTCGTCCTTCTTACGTACTTTCGGGTGCGGCTATGAACGTTTGCTACGATGACGAAGAGTTGGAAAACTTCCTGAAGATGGCTGCCGAAGTATCTAAAGAATATCCGGTAGTTGTTTCTCAGTTCCTCGAAAACACAAAGGAAATTGAGTTCGACGCGGTAGCTCAGAACGGTGAAGTCGTTGAATACGCTATTTCCGAGCACGTAGAATTTGCCGGTGTACACTCTGGTGACGCTACACTGGTATTCCCGGCACAGAAGATTTACTTTGCAACTGCCCGCCGCATCAAGAAGATCAGCCGTCAGATTGCTAAAGAACTGAATATCTCCGGTCCGTTCAACATCCAGTTCCTTGCCCGCAACAACGAGGTGAAGGTAATTGAATGTAACCTGCGTGCTTCCCGTAGCTTCCCGTTCGTATCTAAGGTGCTGAAACGCAACTTTATCGAAACAGCTACCCGCATCATGCTGGATGCTCCGTACAGCCAGCCGGACAAGACTGCGTTCGACATCGATTGGATCGGTGTGAAAGCTTCTCAGTTCTCTTTCTCCCGTCTTCACAAGGCTGACCCTGTTTTGGGCGTGGATATGTCTTCTACCGGTGAAGTAGGTTGTATCGGCGACGATTTCTCTGAAGCATTGCTGAACGCAATGATCGCTACAGGATTCAAGATTCCGGAAAAGGCGGTGATGTTCTCTTCCGGTGCTATGAAGTCTAAAGTAGATTTGCTGGATGCGAGCCGTATGTTGTTTGCCAAGGGATATCAGATTTATGCTACTGCCGGAACGGCTGCATTCCTGAACGCTCACGGTGTAGAAACGACTCCGGTTTACTGGCCGGATGAAAAACCGGGTGCTGAAAACAACGTGATGAAGATGATCGCTGACCATAAGTTCGACTTGATCGTCAACATTCCGAAGAACCACAGCAAACGTGAGTTGACGAATGGTTACCGTATCCGTCGTGGTGCTATCGACCATAACATTCCGTTGATCACCAATGCCCGTCTGGCAAGTGCTTTCATCGAAGCATTCTGTGAACTGAAACTGAGTGATATTCAGATTAAGAGCTGGCAGGAATATAAATAAACTGCTTTAGCTGTATATATATTGAGGAGACTCTCTCTTTGGCATACCAAAGAGGGAGTCTCTTCTTTTGTAGATATGACTCTTCTTTTTGTTTGTTGTCTGCGGTGTAATGAGTCGTAAGATAGTGCTAATGTTCTCTTCAGCTCCTTATATACTTGCTTTTTCCTATAAGGAAAGTAGGAATAGAGTGCCGTTCTCTTTAGCTCTTCACGGCCGTGAACAGGTCTGCTCATGGCCGTGATCAACTCTTGTCACGACCGTGAACAATGCTTGCCACGGCCGTGAACAACTAAAGAGATCGGTGTCTTAATGGAACAATAAAGGCACTATAAGAGAAAGATACCGGTAGTATACGGTATTTGTTGCGTAGGATCAGGACTCGGATGAAGTAGGCTTGATGGGGAGATAGCAGTAGGTGAGATGAACAGTGAGATTGGGAGGGAGGTGACAATAAAATGTATGAATGCGGCTATTGTCACCGTATTATCACCGCTTATTATCACCGATGATGTGTTTATAATCAGTTAGTTAACTTCGAAAAGTGATAAGTGACAATAAAAAAGCGTTTTATTGTTTAGGGAAGGAGCGTTTGTGTAGCTTTATGGTTATACAGGTTTGAATTGATTCATAACCATACAGGAAACGAGCTAAATTAAAAGTCGGTAGTATCTTAAATCTCCTCCTTCGGGAAGGAGGAGTACCCGCAGGGGGAGGTGGTAGGTGAATACGCAATTCTTTCATTCATAACAAATTAGGCACACCTTGTTTTACCTACCACCCCGCCCTTTGGGCACCCCTCCTTCCCGAAGGGAGGGGAATCCATGCGGATAGCTAGCTTAACCCCAGCGGATAGCTGGTTCGAAACTGTGCATAAATGAAATGAATGATTGTGCTTCTTCCAGAAGCGGATTACACAGATTGATACGGTTTTTGGTAGATTGTACCGCTAAAAAAATGTGAAATCTGTGTAATCCGTATCTGAATCTTATGGTTTGCTTACGCAATAATTGTATACTTTCAGATTCTGTACCTTACTATTAAAGTTTCCTGCTTTCTCCAACGGGAAAACCAGTGTACGTACATAATTCATTGAATCTTTTCCCGCATTAAAGTAAAGTTTCTGCGTATTCATTTCATCGACCACTTTACCGTTGACTCTCAGCGTTGTACTGCAATTGTCTCCTTCTATCTGAATCGTTGCTTTTTCTCCCGGATTCACTTTGTAGGGGAAGGTATTCAGATAGCCGTCGCGTGCAAATCCCATCATCCCCCGAATAGGGTCTGACAGATAGAATACGGCGTTAGGCGAACGGAACAATTCGGTTCCTTCACTTTCTTTTGCTCCGGTAATGTCGAAACTGACAGTGTAATTATAGCCAATTTCCGGATAATCGGAAGTGCTGCCGGGAGCGACTGTGGAACGTTCGTATACCAATTCCGGCTTTTTGCCGATTCTTGCCAGTTGGTTGACTCCGGGCGCTTCGCTGAGGAGGGCACGTTTTTCATTGAATGTTTCATAAGGAATGCCTGTTTGAGCGCCTGTCCACATCTTTACAGAGAGTGTTTGCAGGGGCGAGAATATACGGTGATGGATGTCTTTCACCGAGATACCGTTGCCGACATGGTCGTTCCAGATGGCAAACATACCGCCAAGAATGGAAGGATGTTTTTCGTCGAATACAGCTTTGCCGATATGGGCGGGTGTCCACTCCTTATATAAGTATGGTTCGTTGAGGTAATCATAATAGTAGCCGGCTTTCGGAACGATATATACCAGTCCGTCCGGAATACTGATCAGTTGATATCCGTCTTTGATCATGGTTGCCGGATCGGCGTATCCGTTGTACCAAGCATTCATGACGACATTTTCTGATTTGACGGGCGTATCGCCTTTGGCATGGCTGAGCGCGCCCCATACAACTGCTTGCTTGCCGAAACCTTCCACAAAACGGATGTAATGGTCGGTGAAAGCACGGAATTTTTCTACCACGTCTTTCTTCGCGTTCGAGTATTCGTCTGTACCGATATGTACACGCTTGCCTACGAATACCGGATTGTCGCCCTCCAGATATTCTTTGAACAGAGCATCTACGAATTCGTAAGTTTCCGGCTTGAATAAGTCGAGGTGATCCATGCCGTACTCCTTGCTTCCGATTTCCGGTTTGTAATGGGTGAGAGCCAGTGAGTGGGCGGGAACGTCAATTTCCGGAATGATTTCCACGAAGTTGGATACCGCCTGTTTCTGGAAGTCGATAAATTCTTTCTTGGAGTACGAGCCGTCACGGGCTGTCAATCCCGGATAAGTCTCTGATTCCAGCCGGAAGGCAGCGTAAGTCTTGTCCCAGTTGTGTTCGAAGTATTGCTTGAATCCATTATCGTTCAGATGGACTTGCAGGGTGTTCATTTTGTAGTAAGCCATGATTTTCACCAAGTCCTGCAGATAAGCCATCGGAATGAACTTACGGCCACAGTCTATCATGAAACCGCGAAGCGGATAATCGGGATAATCACGAATCGTTCCTTGCGGGAGTGAGCGTTCCTGATTTTGTTCCGCCAGTTGCAGGAGTGTGCGTGTGCTCCAGTAAAGACCGGTCGGGGTGGGAGCGGAGATGGCTACACGGTCGGTTATCTTGATGGCGTAACCTTCCTCACCGAGCTTCTTGTCTGCCGACAAGGATAGGACGAAATCGCCGGGCGTGGCTTTGCCTTGTGCTACGCTTAATGTCTGCCCGAACATCTGTTGATAATCGTCGGCAAACATCCGGGCTATTCTCAGTAATTCGGGATTTTGGGAAGTGCAGACGATTCGGGCGTCTTTTCCCGGGGTGAAGTTACCGTCTTTTCCCGTCCATTGTTTGAGTTCGGGGACAACAAACGGTTTCGGGTTGACAGCGGCACGGGTTAAGCTACCCGTCAGACAAAAGATGACCAATAAGGCCAGAACTTTCAAAGATACAAACTTGTTTCTCATAAGGGGGATTTTTGTGTTTTTGTTAATTAATAAATGATTATAGTTAATTATTGGCTGAAAGTAGGCATAATTTGGATATCTGTCAACAAGTGAAGCTATTTATTTTTTATTTTTGTGTTTTTCAAAATGATTAAACCCGATTCAGAATGTTAGTACTTCTATCTTGTGCCAAGACGATGAGTGCGGTGTCGAAGGTGAAAGTCCCTTTGACTACGATCCCCCGTTTTCAGAAGGAAGCGGCGGAAATAGCGTTGCAGATGTCCCAGTTTTCTGTAGACGAATTAGAACGTCTGCTGCGTGTAAACGCAAAGATTGCTGTGGAGAATTATAAACGTTATCAGGCTTTTCATGCGGAAACCACTCCGGAATTGCCTGCTTTGCTGGCGTATACCGGCATTGTATTCAAACGGCTGAATCCGAAGGACTTCTCTGCAGAAGATTTCGGGTATGCGCAGGAACATTTGCGGCTGACTTCTTTCTGTTACGGTCTGTTGCGTCCTTTGGACGTGATTCGTGCTTATCGGCTGGAGGGGGATGTCGTATTGCCGGAATTGGGGAATCAGACTTTGTTTTCTTATTGGCGGTCGCGTCTGACGGATACGTTCATAGAGGACATCCGATCGGCAGGAGGAATCTTGTGTAATCTTGCCAGTGACGAGATGAAAAGCCTGTTTGACTGGAAGCGGGTGGAGAGCGAAGTCCGTGTGGTCACTCCCGAATTTCATGTCTGGAAGAATGGAAAGCTGGCTACGATAGTGGTGTATACCAAGATGTCCCGTGGCGAGATGACACGTTTCATATTGAAAAATAAGATCGGAAATCCGGAGGAACTGAAAGGATTCTCGTGGGAAGGGTTCGAGTTTGACGAATCGCTTTCGGATGAAAGGAAATTGGTATTTATTAATGGGATGGGAGAATAAGGAATATGACAGAAGTAGAGAAGATGCGTAGCAGCCAGTTGGCTGATATGTCCGCGCCGGAGTTGCAGGTGCGTTTTGAGCATGCCAAGAAGTTGCTGGCGATCATGCGCGGGTTGAGCACGTACGATGACGGGTACAGAGAATTGTTGGAAGAACTGGTGCCGGGTATTCCTGAAACTTCGGTGATCTGTCCTCCTTTCCATTGCGATCACGGAGACGGGATAAAGTTGGGCGAACACGTGTTTGTCAATGCCAACTGTACTTTTCTGGACGGAGGGTATATCACAATCGGTGCCCATACGCTAGTCGGTCCTTGCGTACAGATTTATACACCGCATCATCCGATGAATTATCTGGAGCGTCGCGGTTCGAAAGAGTATGCTTATCCGGTTACGATCGGCGAGGATTGCTGGATTGGCGGCGGTGCTGTCATTTGTCCCGGTGTGACGATTGGCAACCGTTGTGTGATAGGAGCGGGAAGCGTCGTGACGAAAGATATTCCTGACGACAGTGTTGCAGTCGGGAATCCGGCGCGCCTTATCCGTAAGCAGGCTTGACCGGGAATCTTATTTCCCGGATTTGAGTGTTCCCACATTGTTGGCTTTATCTTGTTCTGTTTAGTGGACAGGCTTGGAGAAGGGAAAGTTGCATGAAAAAAACTTTTTTCATTATTTGCTGATAATCAGTTGGTTTTTATTTTTGATAAAAAGTTTCTTGAAAAATAATATGCAAAATGTTTGGAGGTTTCAAAAAAAGCCGTACCTTTGCATCGCTTTTGAAACGGAAGTGTACGGGCGCTTAGCTCAGCTGGTTCAGAGCATCTGGTTTACACCCAGAGGGTCGGGGGTTCGAATCCCTCAGCGCCCACGAAATAGAAGTCTTACGAAGAAATTCGTGAGACTTTTTTTATTTCTTACCGCTTTTATACAAACTTTCTTTATCCTTTTGCCTTATAACTCAGGAAAAAGAGTTAATTTTGCAGTCTGATAATTATCTAAGAAAACGTATGGAACTTGATGTATTAACGGCCATATCTCCGATTGATGGTCGATATAGAGGCAAAACTAAAGCTTTGGCAGCTTATTTCTCTGAATTTGCACTGATTAAATACCGTGTACAGGTAGAGGTGGAATACTTTATCACCTTGTGCGAACTTCCTTTGCCGCAGTTGAAAGGAATCGATAGCAGCGTGTTTGAAACTTTACGGAATATCTACCGTAACTTCTCGGAAGCAGATGCGCAACGCATTAAAGATATCGAAAGTGTAACCAACCATGATGTAAAAGCCGTAGAATATTTCCTGAAAGAAGAATTCGATAAGCTGGGTGGAATGGATGACTATAAAGAATTCATTCACTTCGGATTGACTTCTCAAGACATTAATAATACGTCTGTGCCTCTTTCTATCAAGGAAGCTTTGGATAAAGTCTATTATCCGCTGATCGAAGAACTGATTGCACAACTGAAAACGTATGCAACAGAATGGGCTGAAATCCCGATGCTTGCCAAAACTCATGGGCAACCGGCTTCTCCGACTCGTTTGGGTAAGGAAGTGATGGTATTCGTTTACCGCCTGGAACGTCAGCTGGCCATGCTGAAAGCATGTCCGATCACTGCAAAATTCGGTGGCGCTACCGGAAATTACAATGCTCATCATGTAGCATATCCTCAATATGACTGGAAACAATTCGGTAATCGGTTTGTTGCAGAGAAACTGGGACTGGAGCGCGAAGAATATACCACTCAGATTTCGAACTACGATAACTTGTCTGCTGTCTTTGACGCGATGAAACGTATCAACACCATAATGGTGGATATGAACCGTGACTTCTGGCAGTATATTTCTATGGAATACTTCAAGCAGAAGATCAAAGCCGGTGAGGTAGGATCAAGCGCGATGCCGCATAAAGTGAATCCGATCGACTTTGAAAATGCGGAAGGTAATTTGGGTATCGCAACTTCTATTCTGGAACACCTGGCTGTGAAACTGCCTGTTTCCCGTTTGCAGCGTGACCTGACAGACTCTACGGTGCTCCGTAATGTAGGCGTGCCTTTCGGTCATATCGTGATTGCTATTCAGAGTTCACTGAAAGGACTTCGCAAACTGTTGCTGAACGAACCGGCTATTTACCGTGATTTGGACAACTGCTGGAGCGTAGTGGCTGAGGCAATCCAGACGATTTTACGCCGCGAGGCTTACCCGCGTCCGTATGAAGCATTGAAAGCTTTGACCCGGACCAACCAGGCTATTACAGAAAGTTCTATTAAAGAGTTTATCGAAGGCTTGAACGTAAGCGAAGATATTAAAAAAGAGTTAAGAGCAATTACTCCGCATACATATACGGGACTTTAATTGTTTACTTATACAATAAACGTGTTTTTTTAATAGGCCGTGAGGCCAAAGTCTAATTTTATTCGAATAAAAAAATGAGCACAGAAAACGAAGAATGGCGCGAAAATTCTTTCAATGAAGAGAATACAGGTGCCGGCCGTGATGGTAACAGGTCTTACAACAGAGAAGGTGGAGAACGTCCGTATCGTCCTTCTTACAACCGTGAAGGTGGGGATCGTCCGTATCGCCCGCGATTTAATCCGAATAGTGAAGGTGGAGAGCGCCCACAGCGTTCTTATGGTGAACGTTCTTATGATCGCCCCCAACGTCCTTCTTACAATCGTGAAGGTGGAGACCGTCCGTATCGTCCTCGCTTCAATAGCAACAATGAAGGAGGCGAACGTCCGCAACGTCCTTACAACCGCGAAGGTGGTGAACAACGTTCTTATGATCGTCCTCAACGCCCTTCTTACAACCGTGAAGGTGGAGACCGTCCGTATCGTCCGAGATTTAATCCGAACGGCGAAGGTGGCGATCGTCCGCAGCGTCCTTACAATCGTGAAGGTGGCGAGCAACGCTCTTATGGCGACCGTCCGTACCGTCCCCGTTTTAACAGTGGCGAAGGTGGCGACCGTCCTCAGCGTCCTTATAACCGCGAAGGTGGTGATCGTCCATATCGTCCCCGCTTCAACAGTGGTGAAGGTGGTGGCTACCGTAATAACAACGGTGGTGGCTATCGTCCGAGATTTAACAATGACCGTTCGCAGGGTGGCTATCGTCCGCGTCCGCGTACCAGTGATTACGATCCGAATGCTAAGTATAGCATCAAGAAGCAGATTGAGTACAAGGAACAGTTTGTTGATCCGAACGAACCGATTCGTCTGAATAAGTTCTTGGCTAATGCCGGTGTTTGCTCACGTCGCGAAGCTGATGAGTTTATCACAGCAGGTGTGGTTTCTGTAAACGGTGAAGTAGTAACTGAATTGGGTACAAAGATCAAACGCTCGGATGTGGTGAAGTTCCACGATGAACCGGTAAGCATCGAACGTAAGGTATACGTACTGTTGAATAAGCCGAAAGATACGGTTACTACATCGGATGATCCGCAGGAACGCCGCACGGTAATGGATCTGGTAAAAGGCGCTTGCAACGAACGCATTTATCCGGTAGGGCGTCTTGACCGCAACACGACTGGTGTACTTCTGTTGACAAATGACGGTGACCTGGCTTCCAAGCTGACACACCCGAAATTCTTGAAAAAGAAAATATATCATGTTCATCTGGACAAGAACCTGACAAAAGCAGATATGGATCAGATTGCAGCCGGCGTACAGTTGGAAGACGGTGAAATCCATGCAGATGCTATCAGCTACACAGATGATTTCAAGAAAGACCAGGTAGGTATCGAGATTCACTCCGGCAAGAACCGTATCGTTCGCCGTATTTTCGAATCACTGGGATATAAAGTAGTAAAACTCGACCGTGTATTCTTTGCCGGACTGACCAAAAAAGGTCTGCGCCGCGGAGACTGGCGTTACCTGTCGGAAGCAGAAGTAAACTACCTCCGCATGGGGTCGTTTGAGTAATATATAATATTGTATTAAAAAAGTTTTATGGAAAAGATTGGTAGAACAAAAATTGTTGATCTGTTGAAGCGCGAAGATATTGGCGCTATGGTCAATGTGAAAGGATGGGTTCGCACCCGCAGAGGTAGCAAACAAGTTAACTTTATCGCACTGAATGACGGTTCTACAATAAATAATGTGCAGATCGTAGTAGATCTGGCTAATTTCGATGAAGAGATGCTGAAACTGATTACTACCGGGGCTTGTATTAGCGTGAACGGAGTAATGGTGGAATCTGTGGGTTCCGGTCAGAAGGTGGAAGTGCAGGCTAAAGAAATCGAAGTGCTGGGTACTTGCGACAATACATATCCATTGCAGAAAAAAGGTCACTCCATGGAATTCTTGCGCGAGATCGCTCACTTGCGTCCGCGTACCAATACCTTTGGTGCAGTGTTCCGCATTCGTCACAACATGGCGATTGCTATTCACAAGTTTTTCCATGAAAAGGGATTTTTCTATTTCCATACACCGATTATTACAGGTTCCGACTGTGAAGGTGCCGGACAGATGTTTCAGGTAACTACCATGAATCTGTATGACTTGAAGAAAGACGAAAGAGGTTCTATCTCTTATGATGACGACTTCTTCGGCAAGCAGGCAAGTTTGACAGTATCCGGTCAGTTGGAAGGTGAATTGGCTGCCACTGCTTTGGGCGCTATCTACACATTCGGTCCTACTTTCCGTGCCGAAAACTCCAATACTCCCCGCCATTTGGCAGAGTTCTGGATGATTGAGCCGGAAGTTGCGTTCAACGACATTGCCGATAATATGGACCTGGCAGAAGAGTTTATCAAATATTGTGTGAAATGGGCGTTGGATAACTGTGCGGATGATGTGAAGTTCCTGAACGATATGTTCGATAAGGGCTTGATTGAACGTCTGCAAGGTGTATTGAAGGATGATTTCGTTCGTTTGCCTTATACGGATGGTATCAAGATTCTGGAAGATGCCGTTGCGAAAGGTCACAAGTTCGAATTCCCTGTTTACTGGGGGGTAGACTTGGCTTCCGAGCACGAACGTTATCTGGTGGAAGAACACTTCAAACGTCCGGTGATTCTGACTGATTATCCGAAGGAAATCAAAGCCTTCTATATGAAGCAGAACGAGGATGGGAAGACAGTACGTGCAATGGACGTTCTTTTCCCGAAGATCGGTGAGATCATTGGTGGTTCTGAACGTGAAGCGGATTATAACAAGTTGATGACTCGTATTGAAGAAATGCATATCCCGATGAAGGATATGTGGTGGTATCTGGATACCCGTAAGTTCGGTACTTGTCCTCACTCCGGTTTCGGACTCGGTTTTGAACGTCTGTTGCTGTTTGTAACAGGTATGTCAAATATCCGTGACGTGATACCGTTCCCGCGTACACCGAGAAATGCTGATTTCTAATATTTCGGTATATTTATGTAAAACTCGCATAATCTTTTGATTGTGCGAGTTTTTTTATGCATTTGATTGTTACTTTCTCAAAATAAATCTTTATATTTGGACATGCGCATTCAAGAGTGTTAACTAAAATCATATTGTCATGAAAAAACTCTATTTCTTTACCATGCTTTCAATCATGTTGTTAGCGGTAACAGGTGCGACGGCCCAAAAGAAAACCAAATTCAAACCGGCCGATTTGAAAGGGATCTGGCAGTTGTGCCATTATGTATCAGAATCTCCCGATGTTCCGGGATCGTTGAAACCCAGTAATACATTTAAGGTATTGAGTGATGACGGCAGAATCGTGAATTTTACCATTATTCCCGGTTCTGATGCGATTATCACAGGATATGGTACATATAAACAGTTGACCGATGATTCTTATAAGGAGAGTATCGAGAAGAATATCCACCTTCCGATGCTCGATAATCAGGATAATATTCTGGAGTTTGAAATAAAGGATAATGATTATTTGCATTTGAAATACTTCATCAAGAATGATCTGAACGGAAACGAACTGAATGCCTGGTATTATGAGACCTGGAAACGGGTGGAGATGCCGGCTAAGTTTCCGGAAGATATTGTGCGATAAATGAGATTGCAATATAGATTCTTTGTTGTTTTTTGACCTCCCCGGTGTAAATCCGGAGGAGGCCTTTTTATTTTCTGTTCCTTATTTGTAAATATAGTAAGTTCCCCTTGTCATACAACCCGATAAATCCAAAAAAAACTGGAAATAGTTTGCCAATTCAAAGAAAAGCCGTACTTTTGCAAGCCGATTATTATCACAAAATGATAAGAGATTAATTCATAGCAAGTTAGTATTCCTTTGTCCGGGGAAGACTAATGAGTGGTGAAGAAATTTTTAGTAGTAACATTTAAAAAACAAAATTAGAGTGGATACTTTAAGTTACAAGACCATTTCTGCAAACAAAGCGACTGTAACCAAAGAATGGGTTATCGTTGACGCTACAGACCAAACATTAGGCCGTCTGGGAGCAAAAGTTGCAAAATTGCTGAGAGGAAAGTACAAACCAAACTTTACTCCTCACGTAGACTGCGGTGATAACGTTATTATCATCAATGCAGACAAAGTAAAACTGACTGGTAACAAATGGAATGACAGAGTATATTTGTCATATACAGGCTACCCTGGTGGTCAGAGAGAAATGACTCCTGCCCGTTTGATCACTAAACCGAACGGCGAAGAGAGATTACTGAAAAAAGTAGTGAAAGGTATGCTTCCTAAGAATATCTTGGGAGCTAAATTGCTGGGTAACCTGTATGTATACGCTGGTAGCGAACACAAACATGAAGCTCAGAGCCCGAAAATGATTGATATTAATTCATATAAATAAGATATAATGGAAGTAGTAAATGCATTAGGCAGACGTAAACGTGCTATTGCACGCATATTCGTAAGCGAAGGTACAGGAAAGATTACTATTAACAAGAGAGACCTTGCAGAGTACTTTCCATCAACTATTCTTCAGTATGTTGTAAAACAACCATTGAACAAGCTGGGTGCTGCTGAGAAGTATGACATCAAGGTGAACTTGTGTGGTGGTGGTTTCACTGGTCAGTCTCAGGCATTGCGTTTGGCAATTGCTCGTGCACTGGTTAAGATGAACGCTGAAGATAAAGCCGCTCTTCGTGCAGAAGGCTTCATGACTCGTGACCCTCGTTCTGTTGAACGTAAGAAACCGGGACAGCCGAAAGCTCGTAGAAGATTCCAGTTCAGCAAGCGTTAATGTGCTGCCTGATAGAGGAATATGTTTAGTATCTAAACTACTGGGACTCTGTTCATAGACTACCCAGCGGTTGGTTTAGAAAAAACAAAAAAGAAAGTAAACGATTTAAAGAAAAAACAAGATGTCAAGAACAAATTTTGATACATTATTGGAGGCTGGTTGCCACTTCGGACACCTTAAGAGAAAGTGGAACCCTGCAATGGCTCCTTATATTTTCATGGAACGCAATGGTATTCATATCATTGACCTCCACAAAACAGTTGCAAAAGTAGACGAAGCTGCTGAAGCTTTGAAACAGATTGCCAAATCAGGCAAGAAAGTTCTTTTTGTTGCTACTAAAAAACAAGCAAAGCAGGTTGTTGCTGAGAAAGCTCAATCTGTTAATATGCCTTATGTAATCGAGCGCTGGCCGGGTGGTATGTTGACCAACTTCCCGACTATCCGTAAGGCTGTGAAGAAGATGGCTACTATCGATAAATTGACTAACGATGGTACATATTCTAACCTTTCTAAGAGAGAAGTTCTTCAGATCTCTCGTCAACGTGCAAAATTGGACAAGACTTTGGGCTCTATCGCTGACCTGACTCGTCTGCCGTCTGCATTGTTCGTTATCGACGTAATGAAAGAAAATATCGCAGTTCGTGAAGCTAACCGTCTGGGTATCCCTGTATTCGGTATCGTTGATACTAACTCTGATCCTACAAACGTTGACTTCGTAATTCCTGCTAACGATGACGCTACTAAATCGGTAGAAGTTATCCTGGATGCTTGCTGTGCTGCAATGATCGAAGGTTTGGAAGAAAGAAAAGCTGAAAAGATCGATATGGAAGCTGCTGGTGAAGCTCCTGCAAACAAAGGCAAGAAGAAATCAGTAAAAGCAAGACTCGACAAGTCTGATGAAGAAGCTATCAACGCAGCGAAAGCTGCTGCCTTCATCAAGGAAGACGAAGAGGCTTAAATATATAAATGTGCCAATTTGCTAGCGTGCAGGCGTGTGGTAGTTACCTCATCCTGCATTGTATTGGCAGATTGGCACATTTTTTGTTTTGAAAATTATTATTCATTTAAATAAAGGAAATTATTATGGCTGTAACTATGGCTGATATTACCAAGCTGCGCAAAATGACCGGAGCTGGTATGATGGATTGCAAGAATGCATTAACAGAGGCTGATGGCGATTACGACAAGGCAATGGAGATTATCCGTAAGAAAGGACAAGCTGTTGCTGCTAAGCGTTCTGAACGTGAGGCTTCTGAAGGTTGCGTTTTGGCTAAGACTACTGGTGACTATGCCGTTGTCATTGCTTTGAAGTGCGAAACTGACTTCGTAGCTCAGAATGCTGACTTTGTGAAACTGACTCAGGATATTCTTGATCTTGCTGTGGCTAACAAATGCAAGACATTGGACGAAGTAAAAGCTTTGCCGATGGGTAACGGTACTGTACAGGATGCAGTGGTTGACCGTAGCGGTATCACAGGTGAGAAAATGGAGCTTGATGGTTACATGACTGTAGAGGGTGCAAGCACTGCTGTTTACAACCACATGAACAGAAACGGTCTTTGTACCATTGTTGCTTTTAACAAGAACGTTGACGAACAGTTGGCTAAGCAAGTAGCTATGCAGATTGCTGCCATGAATCCGATTGCTATTGATGAAGACGGTGTTTCTGAAGAAGTAAAGGAAAAGGAAATTGCTGTTGCTATCGAGAAAACAAAAGCTGAACAGGTACAGAAAGCTGTAGAAGCTGCTTTGAAGAAAGCTAATATCAACCCTGCTCATGTAGATAGCGAAGAGCACATGGAAAGTAATATGGCTAAGGGCTGGATTACAGCTGAAGATATAGCTAAGGCAAAGGAAATTATTGCTACCGTTTCTGCTGAAAAGGCTGCACATCTGCCGGAACAAATGATTCAGAACATCGCTAAGGGTCGTCTGGGTAAGTTCTTGAAGGAAGTTTGTCTGCTGAACCAGGAAGATATTATGGACGCTAAGAAGACTGTAAGAGAAGTATTGGCAGCTGCTGATCCTGAACTGAAGGTTCTTGACTTTAAGCGCTTCACTCTGAAAGCTGAATAATCTATCTCAAAAAGATAATAGAGAAGGGCGGAACTTTGATGGTTTCCGCCCTTTCTCATTATCCTCCGACTCCTTTGGTCTTTGTATATCCTTCTTTTATCAACAGGTCTATCACTTTCTGTTTGAAATCTCCCTGTACGATGATTTCCCCGTCTTTGGCCGAACCTCCGACTCCGCATTTACTTTTTAGCATTTTCCCGAGTTCTTTTTGGTCATTCTCTGTTCCAACGAATCCGGTGATGAGTGTAACTACTTTGCCGCCACGGTTTTTTCTGTCGAGAGAAACCCGAAGGTTCTGTTTGCTCTTGTCCAGCGTCACTTGTTCCTGATCGTCATCCATGTCATAGTTGAAATCAGGATTTGTAGAGTAGACCACGTTCAATCTATCTTTCCAATCATTATTTTTCATATACTTCAACTTTTATTGTGTCAAAAGTAATATTTTGTGGGGAACTTTGCAATCTTTTGTTTACTTTGGCGTCTAATAATAAAACGAAATAAGACTAATAAACAGAAAATGATGAAACAATCCATAGCGTTTGCTCTCATATGTTCTTTTACTATTTCTCTTTGGGCACAAACATTTAAAGGCAGAGTAGTTGATCTTGCAGGAAATCCGATCCCCTATGCGGCACTCTATCTGAAAGAACTTAAAACAGGCTTCACTACCGATGATAACGGCTGTTTTCAGACCTCGCTCCCGGCGGGACAATATACCTGTGAGGTTTCTTCTTTAGGTTTCGCCGGACAAACATTCTCCTTTTCCATATCTGCCGGAGATGTGGAAAAGAATATTGTGCTCTCCGAACAAATATATAGTCTGCGGGAAGTGAATGTGGTGAAAGGTGCGGAAGATCCGGCCTATTCCGTAATGCGTAAGGCGATTGCGAATGCTCCTTATTACCGGACACAGGTGAAGGGATTTAGAGCCGGAACCTATCTGAAAGGCACAGGAAAAATGAAGACTATTCCCGCAATTCTAAAGCTGTCGAAGGAAGTCAGGAAAGAGTCGAAAGAGTTTCTGGGCAAGTTGTTTGTGATGGAGGAACAGCGAGTGGTGACTTTCAAGGCACCCTCTACTTGGGAAAATCAGGTGAAGGCCTATTCCAATTCATTTCCCGAGGAGATGGAGGTCAGAATCGGTCTGACCACTATTAACTTTTACGAACCTACTATCTTCGATAAAGTATCACCGCTAAGTGCCGGAGCATTCTCTTATTACCGTTTTAAACTGGAAGGTTGCTATAGTGAAGGCAACCATCTGATCAATAAAATAAAAGTCATCCCCAAGCAAGACAGTCCGCGTCTGGTGTCCGGAGATTTGTATATTGTGGAAGATCTCTGGTGCGTCTCTGCGGCTGAATTTTCTATCCGTATGAGTGGCCTGAAAGCTACGGTCAAGGCAACTTGTAAAGAAGTTCAGCCTTCTGTTTTCCTGGCTACCTCCACAAGTATGTCCTGTGAAATCAAAATGATGGGATTTTCTGCAGAGGCTTCCTATCTGGCAGCAGTACATTATACGAATGTGGAAATAGCAGACCGTCAGCAAGTGATGAATGGGGCTTCTGATGCCTCACCGAAACAAAACAGGAAGCAGCAGAAGCTTGTAAAGCAGATAGAAGAACTGTCGACGAAGGAGGACTTGACTTTGAGTGAAGCCTATAAGCTATCTAAGCTGATGGAAAAGAACATTGCCGAATCCGATACTGCACGTTCTCCGCATAAATATGAACGTAAAGTGAGAAAGAGAGAAGTGAATATAAAGACCGATTCGCTGGCGGACAAAAAGGATTCGCTTTATTGGGCAGCTGTCAGAAGTGTTCCTTTGCGTCCGGAAGAAATACAGAGTTATATCCATAAAGAAGAGTTATCCCTCTCCAAAGACTCCCTTCAGGAGAATGATTCGGCTAAAACAACAGTTGGGAAAAAGATCATTCAAACATTCCTGATGGGTGAAACCTATCGTACTTCAGACAAGAAAGCATGGATTGGCTGGAAAGGCTTGCCTTCCTATGTGCCTGAGTATAATTTTGTAGATGGCTTCTGGCTGGGAGCTAAGTTTGAAACAGGGTTGAAATTATCGGAGGTCTCTACTTTGCAATTCACTCCTTCTGCTTATTATGCCACTGCCCGTAAAGCGGTAGCAGGGCAAAGTGAACTCTCCTTGAGTTATGCTCCGAGGCGACGGGGATATCTGGAACTGTCCGGCGGAGTTCTTTCTGCCGATTATAATGGAGAAAGTGGAGAATCCCGTCTGATAAATACCGTTGCCTCTTCTTTCTTCGGGCGGAATGATGTGAAACTCTATGAGAAGCGTTTCCTGTCTTTCCAAAATAAGATCGAACTGGCGAATAGTTTGTTGCTTTCTACCTCGCTTTCCTGGCAGCGACGACAGATGCTGGAGAATCATATACACCGGAGCTGGTTCAAGAAAGAAGCGGAGTCGAATATTCCGGACAGCCGGGCATTCTATCCGATGCCGGAAAATGAATTGTTGAAAGCTTCCTTTGCCTTGGAATATACACCAGCTCATTATTACCGGATGTACAGAGGAAAGAAAGTATATGAAGAATCCAAATGCCCTACCTTTACATTGCGTTATGACCGTGCTTTCCCGTTGAAAGGGGCTTTGCCTTCTCCGTCCTATCACTTGGCGGAGTTTTCGGCCAGGCAGAGCATAGAGTTCGGAATGTTTAATACACTGGACTGGGCTGTTAATGCCGGAACATTCTGGAATAAGAGCGGTATGCAATTCCCCGATTTTAAGCATTTTGCGACCACAGGTTTGCCGGTGACGGAACGCTCGTTTGATACAGGATTCTCTTTGTTGGATAATTATGCATACTCTACCAATACCCGTTGGGTACAAGCTAATATTTCCTGGTACACACCCTGTCTGTTGCTGAAATTTCTTCCTTTTCTGAAAAAGAAGAACCTCGATGAAGCGCTGCATCTCCGTACACTTGTGGAATACGACCGCCGTCCCTATTCGGAAATCGGTTACTCCATCGGATTCATGAAACTGGCACGGTTAGGCGTCTTCCTTGGCTTCGACAGTTTGAAATACCGCTCGGCGGGAGTTTCCGTCAGCATTCCGTTGTCAACGTTTGCGGGAGAATAGCACCTGTGTAGAAATAGTATGAATCATTCTTGCAATTCCGAAAAAAAACGTATTTTTGTCAATCTTATAACCTGAATAAATAAAAGAAATGGCCGAGAACCAAAAGATACAGCAGATAGATTGTACGAAAGTGCCGGAGCCTACTTTGCGCAGACTGCCTTGGTACTTGTCGAATGTCAAGTTGCTGAAGCAAAGAGGCGAACGTTTTGTCTCTTCTACGCAGATATCTAAGGAAATAAATATTGACGCTTCACAGATAGCAAAAGACTTGTCGTATGTGAATATCTCCGGGCGTACACGTGTAGGGTACGAGGTCGATGCGCTCATTGAGGTTTTAGAGCACTTCCTGGGGTTTACGGAGATACATAAGGCTTTTCTTTTTGGAGTCGGCAGTCTGGGAGGCGCACTTTTGCAGGACTCCGGTCTGAAGCATTTCGGGCTTGAGATTGTGGCTGCTTTTGATGTAGACCCGACTTTGGTCGGCACTAACCTCAACGGGATTCCTATCTACCATTCGGACGACTTTCTGAAGAAGATGGAAGAATATGACGTGCAGATTGGCGTGCTGACCGTTCCTATCGAGATTGCCCAGTGCATCACAGATATGATGGTGGACGGGGGAATCAAGGCAGTCTGGAACTTTACCCCGTTCCGTATCCGTGTACCTGAGGACATCGTGGTACAGAATACATCCCTTTACGCTCATCTGGCGGTGATGTTCAACCGCCTTAATTTTAACGAAATCAAATAATGAAGATTATTGCCGTAGGAATGAACTATGCCCTGCACAATCAGGAGCTGGGACATACATCCGTAAATAAAGAACCGGTTATTTTCATGAAGCCCGATTCGGCTATTCTGAAAGATGGCAAACCGTTCTTTATCCCCGATTTTTCGAATGAAGTACATTATGAGACGGAGCTTGTAGTACGCATCAACCGTTTGGGAAAGAATATTTCTCCCCGTTTTGCCAGTCGTTATTATGATGCATTGACGGTAGGCATTGACTTTACCGCCCGTGACCTGCAACGGAAATTCCGCGAAGCGGGCAATCCGTGGGAACTTTGCAAAGGTTTTGACTCTTCTGCCGCTATCGGCACCTTTGTTCCGGTAGACCGCTACAAAGATATCCAGTCTCTGAATTTCAATCTGATGATTGACGGCAAGGAAGTGCAGCGCGGCTGTACAGCCGATATGCTTTTCAAAGTTGATGACATCATTGCCTACGTCAGTAAGTTTGTGACTTTGAAGATTGGCGATTTACTATTTACGGGCACGCCTGCCGGAGTAGGGCCGGTCAGTATCGGTCAGCACTTGCAGGGATATCTTGAAGGTGAAAAGCTGCTTGACTTCTACATACGTTGACCCGTATATTCTTTATTTGACTCATTTATTAAATAGTTTATGAAAATAAGAGTAGGTTTTGGCTTCGACGTACATCAGTTGGTCGAAGGTCGTGAGTTGTGGCTGGGCGGTATCCGTCTGGAACATTCCAAAGGGTTGTTGGGACATTCGGATGCTGACGTATTGCTGCATACGGTTTGCGATGCCTTGTTGGGAGCGGCCAATATGCGCGATATCGGTTATCATTTTCCGGATACTGCCGGAGAGTACAAGAATATCGACAGCAAGATTCTTTTGAAAAAGACGGTAGAGCTAATTGCGACCAAAGGATACCGTGTCGGGAATATCGATGCGACTATTTGCGCGGAGCGTCCCAAACTGAAAGCCCATATCCCTTTGATGCAGGAAACGATGGCAGCCGTCATGGGAATCGATGCGGAAGATATCTCGATCAAGGCAACTACGACGGAGAAACTCGGTTTTACCGGACGGGAAGAAGGCATTTCCGCTTATGCTACTGTGTTGATAGAGAAGGACTGACAAAGCAGATTACTAACCCCCTTAAACAATAAATAGTATGAATCGAACTTTAAAATTATTCTTAGCACTGGTCTCTTTGTGTATGACCGTCTTCTGCTTCGCCCAAAAGAGCGAATTACGCTTCAATAAAGACGGTAAATTTAAAATCGTACAGTTCACCGACGTCCATTTCAAGTATAAGAATCCCGCTTCCGACATAGCATTGGAACGTATTAATCAGGTACTCGACGAAGAACAACCTGATTTTGTAATCTTCACCGGAGATGTCGTTTATTCTGCTCCGGCAGATAAAGGTATGTTGCAGGTGCTGGAACAGGTATCGAAGCGTAAGCTGCCGTTTGTTGTCACTTTCGGCAATCATGATAATGAACAGGGAATGACGCGGGAACAGCTATATGACATCATCCGTCAGGTACCCGGCAATCTGATGCCGGATCGTGGCTCGGTCCTTTCTCCGGATTATGTCTTGACCGTGAAAGCCTCTTCCGATGCGAAGAAGGATGCAGCCGTCCTGTATTGCATGGACTCTCATTCTTACTCCCCGCTGAAGGATGTGAAAGGTTACGCATGGCTCACGTTCGATCAGGTCAACTGGTATCGTCAGCAGAGCGCAGCCTATACAGCACAGAACGGCGGGAAGCCATTGCCGGCACTTGCTTTCTTCCACATTCCTGTGCCGGAATACAATGAAGCAGCTTCCGACGAAAATGCCATCCTGCGCGGAACCCGCATGGAAGAAGCCTGTGCGCCGAAACTGAATACGGGTATGTTTGCTGCCATGAAAGAATCCGGAGATGTGATGGGAATATTCGTGGGACATGATCATGACAATGATTATGCAGTGATGTGGAAAGGAATCCTGTTGGCTTACGGTCGTTTCACAGGCGGAAATACAGAATACAATCACCTGCCGAACGGTGCCCGTATCATCGTGCTTGATGAAGGCGCCCGCACGTTCACTTCCTGGATTCGTCAGAAAGACGGTATTGTCGACAAAGTGACCTATCCGGCAAGTTTCGTCAAAGACGACTGGACCAAGCGTTAACTATTGCCAGCTTCACATTGCTGAGGCGGGTATATTTGGAACCGTAGCTTTCGAACAGGCGTGACACCCGCGCCGATGCTACATATATAATTTCTCCCGGGCGATATTCATGCTCTATTCCGGATAGAGTGCATGATACCGCACTGGGAGTTTTTGATGGGATGCTCATCGTCACCAGGTTGCCGCTGGCGTCGTTCAGAGTCAGTATCTGCTTGACGAAAAATTGCGGAGTCGTTCCGTATACTCTTGTTTTATACGGATCGTCTTCCAGGCGTACCCGCATGACTTTCAACTTTAAGTCCGTCAGCTTCTCGTTCACTTCTCCCAGATAGCGGCTTTTTCGGCGTACCTCTTTGCTCTTCCGCAGCATCACGTCCAGATGTACCGAATGATATGCCTGCGCTATTTTGACGAAACGCTCCTGTTTGGGAATCTTCGGAGTAAACTTATAGGCGATCCAGCTTAGATAGGCAGGATCGACTTTGAGGATTTCGTGCAGGAAGTGTCCCCTGTATTTGCCGAAAAAGATGAGGTCGTCACCGTTGCTCTGCATTCTCTTCTCGTTGTAATCCATCAGGATGAGGCACCGTCGCGAATAATAAAACATGGTGCTTGCTATCCGCAGGGACTCGTTGATATCCGGAGATAAATCGTGTATATAGAGAATCGATTGCTTTTCGGGCAGGGGAGAGTAGAGCCAAAGGGAATAGTTGGGCTTTCCCGGTCGGGGCAACACCACCAGATAAACCCCTGCCTCTTTAAAGGAGGCTCTGCCTCGGTTGTATTCATTCAGTTTGGCATACAATAAGGCTTGCTCGCTTTCGGAAATTCCCGGTAATTTTGGATTAGCCATAATTGTTCTCGCTTTTGGTATAATTCAAATATACTGATTTTCTTTCAGAAAAGCAAGCCTTGGCGGGAGTTTCTTCGAATAAAGCCTGTTGGTGAAGTTAACTCGTTTCCGATTCAGATTTGAATCAACCGCTGATTCGCATTAATAGCTAATAAAGCGAAAATAAAAATTAAGTCCGAAGATTATTCTTCTCATAACATCATAAGGTGTTCAGATCAATGACACAAAAAGAGAAAGGTAGTATTGTAGCAATAATTCATCGATTTACCTAGAAAATAAAGAATCTTTCAAAATCAGCACCCACATCTATACGAAAGACTTTGACTAATTATGCGGTAACAGCCAATCATTTATTAATAAATTCTTTCATCGTTTATTATAAACGTCCTCCAAGTTTATTATAAACTCTAATTTCGTTATTCCTGCAATAAACATCCATTTTAAGCAACAAAAAGGGCTGCAATTCCCATAAGGAATCGCAGCCCTTAGCTTGTATCAGACTATCCAACAAGCATTACCCGGAGTGGGAATGCCTGTAATCTGTTATTATATAATACTTATTATTGCTCATATTTCGTCTATATTATCAATGTTATCGAATTTACTTCCGGTTTTCACTTACAAAGATACAACATTAAAAGCGGTTTGTCAAGTCCTCCATGCTTCTTTCATACATCTGATTACAAATCATACGGATTTGCGCCGAATGATAGTCAGTAGTATCTTGAATCATTTTTAAACCGTTTTGAATAATTAAAGAGACAGTAGGAAATGATTGTCTGATGATGGCAATGGGGCTGTTGCCTGTTCATTCATTAGGGGACACAAACTTTTCATTTCCTTTTTTATGGCTGTCTGACTATAATCTTGTACTTTTGTATTCTTCTAATGATTGGAAATTCGGATGAAAGAACGAAATAAAAGAGTATTGGTTGGCATGAGTGGCGGTATAGACAGTACCGCTACCTGTCTGATGCTACAAGAGCAGGGATATGAAATAGTAGGAGTCACGATGCGTGTTTGGGGAGACGAGCCTCAGGATGCCCGCGAACTGGCTGCACGAATGGGAATTGAACATTATGTGGCTGACGAGCGTATACCTTTTAAGGAGACCATCGTGAAGAATTTTATCGATGAGTACAAGCAAGGACGTACCCCGAATCCGTGCGTGATGTGCAACCCCTTGTTTAAATTCCGTGTATTGGCGGAATGGGCCGACAAGCTGGACTGCGCCTACATTGCGACCGGACATTACTCCCGGCTGGAAGAGCGGAGCGGGCACATCTATATTGTAGCGGGAGATGATGATAAAAAAGATCAGTCCTACTTCCTATGGCGGCTGGGGCAGGATATACTGAAGCGGTGTATCTTCCCGTTGGGCGACTATACGAAAATAAAGGTGCGTGAGTACTTGGCGGAGAAAGGATATGAAGCTAAGTCTAAGGAAGGCGAAAGTATGGAAGTCTGTTTCATTCAGGGAGATTACCGTGATTTTCTGCGCGAGCAATGTCCGGAACTGGATACGGAGATCGGTCCGGGATGGTTTGTCAACTCCGAAGGAGTGAAGTTGGGACAGCATAAGGGAGCACCTTATTATACCATCGGTCAGCGGAAAGGACTGGAGATAGCCTTGGGAAAGCCCGCTTATGTGCTGAAAATCAATCCGCAGAAGAATACAGTGATGCTGGGAGATGCCGAACAACTGCAGACGGAATATATGCTGGCGGAACAAGACCGGATAGTAGATGAGCAAGAATTGTTCTCTTGTGAGAATCTTGCGGTGAGAATCCGTTACCGCAGCCGACCGATACCTTGTCGGGTGAAACGCCTCGAAGACGGACGCTTGTTGGTGCGTTTCCTTGAGACGGCTTCGGCTGTTGCCCCCGGTCAGTCTGCCGTGTTCTACGATGGACGGCGGGTACTCGGCGGTGCGTTTATCGCTTCGCAGCGGGGGATCGGACTGGTGATCATAGAGAATAAAGACGAATTGTAGAATAAAATAAATAGAGAGATTCAGATGAAAAGATTAGTATTAGCGGCATTGATCCTGACTACAGCGGTGGGAGCATCTGCTCAATTTACCTCTACCGATACCTTGAAATATCGGATCAGCCTCACAGATAAGGCTGCAACCACTTATTCCATCCAGCAACCGGAGGAGTTCCTTTCCAGAAAATCCATCGACCGCAGGTTGAGACAGAAGCTGGCTATCGACTCTACCGACTTGCCGGTATGCAAGAAGTATGTAGATGCCATACGAAAGAAAGGCGTCCATGTGCTTGTCACTGGAAAATGGGATAATTTCGTTACAGTCTCCTGCAATGACAGTATGCTGATCGATGAAATAGCCAAACTGCCTTTTGTCCGTTCCACCGAGAAAGTGTGGCAGGGAAAAGTGTCGGCAGTTACCAAAAGAGATTCGCTGATCAATGATCCGCAGCGTTCGGACAGCCTGTATGGGCCCGCTATCACTCAGATTGAAATGAGCCGAGCCAACCTTCTCCACGATGCCGGATTCAAGGGACAGGGCATGACGATTGCCGTTATCGACGCCGGATTTCATAATGCGGACAGAATCGAAGCGATGAAGAATATCCGCATACTCGGGACACGCGACTTTGTGAACCCCGAAGCGGACATCTATGCCGAAAGCAACCACGGTATGTCAGTACTGTCTTGTATGGCAATGAATCAGCCGAATGTCATGGTCGGCACCGCACCGGAAGCCTCCTACTGGTTGCTTCGCAGTGAGGATGAGGCTTCCGAGCATTTGGTAGAGCAGGATTACTGGGCGGCAGCCATCGAATTTGCCGATAGTGTGGGCGTGGATGTTGTGAATACCTCACTGGGCTATTATACCTTTGACGACCCGACCAAGAACTATCGTTACCGTGACCTGAACGGACACTATGCACTGATGTCAAGGGAGGCTTCGAAGGCGGCAGATAAGGGTATGGTCCTCGTTTGCAGTGCCGGTAACTCTGGCAGCGGCTCATGGAAGAAAATCACTCCTCCGGGCGATGCCGAGAATGTACTGACTGTGGGTGCTATTGATAAGAAGAAGTTACTGGCCCCGTTCTCTTCTGTCGGCAATACTGCCGACGGACGTGTGAAACCGGATGTCGTAGCAGTCGGCCTCAAGGCGGATATAGTGGGCACAGACGGTAATCTTCGTCTGGCCAACGGAACCTCTTTCTCTTCTCCTATCATGTGCGGAATGGTAGCTTGCCTGTGGCAGGCCTGCCCGAGGTTGACCGCCAAAGAAGTGATCGAACTGGTGCGCAGCGTAGGCGACAGATCCGATTTTCCGGACAACATCTACGGTTATGGCATTCCGGATCTCTGGAAAGCATACCAAATGAGCAAAGAATAACGAACGGTCCGCTATTCTTCGTTGTTAGGCTATATCAAATTCGCATCTCATTATAGAAATGTGTCATTCATTTATCGTTAATTATGCCTATGGATTCTCTTTCCCTACTAGAGCTAAACGCGCTTGTCCGGCGAAGTCTGGAGCAATGCCTGCCCGATGAATATTGGATACAGGCAGAACTGAGCGATGTCCGTTCCAACACTACCGGACACTGCTATCTGGAGTTTGTGCAGAAAGACCCGCGCAGCAACAATCTCGTAGCCAAGGCACGGGGTATGATCTGGAGTAATATCTACCGCTTGCTGAAACCTTACTTTGAGGAAACTACCGGACAGTTATTTGCTTCCGGCATCAAAGTCCTGGTGAAAGTAACAGTCCAGTTTCACGAACTCTACGGTTACAGTCTGACTGTTCTCGATATCGACCCTGCCTATACGCTGGGCGATATGGCCCGCCGCCGTCGTGAGATACTCATGCAACTCGAAGAAGAAGGAGTACTGACTTTGAATAAAGAATTGGAAATGCCGGTTCTTCCTCAACGTATAGCGGTCATTTCCTCTGCCACCGCAGCCGGATACGGAGATTTCTGTCATCAGTTGCAGCACAATTCTGGCGGATTCTTTTTCTATACCGAACTGTTTCCGGCGTTGATGCAGGGCAATCAGGTGGAAGAGTCCGTATTGGCTGCATTGGATCGCATCAATGACCGGGTGAACGAGTTTGATGTAGTGGTTATCATACGAGGCGGAGGGGCGACTTCGGATTTATCCGGTTTTGATACGTACCTCTTGGCGGCCGCTTGTGCCCAGTTCCCGTTGCCCGTCATCACCGGTATCGGTCACGAGCGGGACGATACGGTGCTCGACTCTGTGGCACATACCCGGGTGAAGACTCCGACGGCTGCTGCCGAACTTCTGATTCACCGGATCACCGAATCGGCAGATCATCTGGAAGAGTTATCCGCCCGTCTGCAACAAGGGGCGTATGCCCTGCTCGAACAGGAAGGACGGAGGCTGGAAATGATTCAGACCCGCATCCCGAACCTTGTTCACCGAAAACTTACAGATGCCCGCTTTGCCTTGCTGGCAGCCGGAAAAGACTTGGCGCAAGCCACTCAGACCCTGTTGTCCCGTCATCGTCACCGGCTGGAACTTTTGCGGCAACGTGTGGCGGATGCTTCTCCCGACAAACTGCTGAGTCGTGGATATAGCATCACGCTGAAAGACGGAAAAGCGGTCACGGATGCCGCTTCGCTGAACCCCGGAGACCAGTTGGTGACCCGTCTGGCTAAAGGAAGTTTCACTTCCGAAGTCCGGCACCGATGAACACCCTTCCCGGCACCGATGAGGACACCCCTCGGCACCGATAAGAGACATCCGCCCCACCGGGCATTATTATTCATCTTAAATACAATAAATATGGCAGCTAAAAAAGAAACATACTCCCAGGCAATGGAGCGTCTTGAAAAGATAGTCCGTCAGATAGACAACAACGAACTGGATATCGACACTTTGAGCGAAAAAATAAAAGAAGCCAATGAAATTATTGCCTTTTGCACCGAGAAACTGACAAAAGCGGATCGGGAAGTCGAAAAATTGTTGCAAGAAAGGCGGCAGTCTGAATAATAAAAGTTATTTTTGCGAATCAAAGCGTAAAATAAACTAATACATAACGATATGAAAGAAATAGACTGGGCGAATCTGTCGTTCGGATACATGAAGACAGATTACAATGTGAGAATCAATTTCCGTAACGGCGTATGGGGCGAACTGGAAGTCAGCAGTGATGAACATCTCAATCTGCACATGGCAGCTACTTGTCTGCACTATGGTCAGGAAGCTTTTGAAGGTTTGAAGGCTTTCCGCGGGAAAGACGGTAAAGTACGTATCTTCCGTCTGGAAGAAAATGCGGCACGTCTGCAATCTACTTGTCAGGGCATTCTGATGGCCGAACTGCCGACCGAACGTTTCAAGGAAGCGATTCTGAAAGTTGTAAAGCTGAACGAACGTTTCATTCCGCCTTATGAAACCGGTGCTTCTCTATACATTCGTCCGTTACTGATCGGAACAAGTGCCCAGGTAGGCGTACATCCTGCCGAAGAATATATGTTCGTGGTATTTGTAACTCCGGTAGGGCCTTACTTCAAAGGTGGTTTCTCTACCAATCCGTATGTGATTATCCGCGAGTTCGACCGTGCCGCTCCTCATGGAACGGGTATCTACAAGGTAGGCGGTAACTATGCGGCCAGTCTGCGTGCCAACAAGAAAGCGCACGATCTGGGCTATTCCTGCGAGTTTTATCTGGATGCAAAAGAAAAGAAATATATCGACGAGTGTGGCGCAGCCAACTTCTTCGGAATTAAAGATAATACGTACATTACTCCGAAATCATCTTCTATCCTGCCTTCGATCACCAATAAGAGCTTGATGCAGTTGGCAGAAGATATGGGCATCAAGGTAGAACGCCGTCCGATACCGGAAGAAGAACTGGAAACGTTTGAAGAAGCGGGCGCTTGCGGTACGGCTGCGGTAATCAGCCCGATTCAGCGTATTGATGACCTGGAGAACGGAAAGTCATATGTTATCTCTAAAGACGGCAAGCCGGGACCGGTCTGCACGAAACTGTATAATAAGTTGCGTGGCATTCAGTACGGTGACGAACCGGATACACATGGTTGGGTGACGATTGTGGAATAATTGATCTTTAAGTATAATCTCTTTTAATTGCGTAATTACTATGTTGAAACAAAATTCAGAGTTGCGTGCTCAAGCACGTGAAGCCCTTCGTGGAAAGTGGCCTATGGCAGCCGTTGCTGCTCTTATTTATTCGGCTATCGCCGGTGGTTTGTCTTCCATTCCTTTTATTGGATGGATCGGGTCTTTGTTGGTCGGACTGCCTGTTGCATACGGCTTTGCTATTTTGATGCTGGCTGTATTCAGAGGAGCGGAAGAGGTTGATTTGGGAGTGTTGTTCGCAGGATTTCAGGAATATAGTCGTATCTTGACTACTAAACTGCTGCAGGCTGTTTATACTTTCCTGTGGTCATTGCTGTTGCTGATTCCGGGTATCATTAAGCATTATTCTTATGCGATGACGGACTATATTTTGAAAGACGAACCTGAATTGTGTAACAATGCTGCCATTGAAAGAAGTATGGCAATGATGGAAGGCAACAAGATGAAATTGTTCCTGCTTGATTTGAGCTTCATCGGTTGGGCTATCCTTTGCCTCTTTACTTTCGGTATCGGATTCTTCGTTTTGCAACCCTACATGCAAGTATCTCACGCTGCTTTCTATGAAGATTTGAAAGCTCAGCAGGGTGGTATTAATATCAATGTAGAAGTGACTGTCGAAAGTTGATAAGCGAATAAATATCATTCTATAGAATGGAGTACGGAGCAATCTGTACTCCATTTATTTTTGTAGTTTACGCCAAAAGTAAGTACCTTTGCGTCCTAATCAGTAATGAGATGGGAAAGAATAAATTAGAGAAGTTTGCCGATATGGCGAGTTACCCGCACGTGTTCGAATATCCTTATTCGGCGGTGGATAATGTGCCTTTTGACATGAAGGGAAAATGGCATCAGGAGTTTTTCGGAAATGATCATCCTATTGTGCTCGAACTGGGCTGCGGACGAGGTGAATATACCGTCGGACTGGGCCGGATGTTTCCCGATAAGAACTTTATAGCAGTTGATATCAAGGGTTCCAGAATGTGGACAGGCGCCACGGAGTCCTTGCAGGCAGGAATGAAGAATGTCGCTTTCCTGCGTACAAATATCGAGATTATCGAACGCTTTTTTGCAGCAGGTGAAGTCAGTGAAATCTGGCTGACCTTCTCCGATCCGCAGATGAAAAAGGCTACTAAGCGTCTGACTTCCACTTACTTCATGGAGCGCTACCGTAAATTCCTGAAACCGGATGGAATCATCCATCTGAAAACCGACAGTAACTTTATGTTCACCTATACAAAGTACATGATAGAAGCCAATCAGTTTCCTGTCGAGTTTATCACCGAAGATTTGTATCATTCGGATTTGGTAGACGATATCCTGAGTATTAAGACTTACTATGAACAACAATGGCTCGATCGTGGTTTAAATATCAAATATATCAAGTTCCGCCTTCCGCAAGAGGGAGTTTTGCAGGAACCGGATGTGGAAATAGAACTTGATCCGTACCGTAGCTACAACCGTAGCAAGCGGAGCGGACTGCAAACGAGCAAATGATAAGTAATAAGTAACAAGTAATAAGTAACAAGTAATAAATAGTAATTGGGTGGAACTATCAATTTTCCACTCTCAATTCTGAACTAATTATGACTCTTTATCCGAAATTAATATTGGATGCGCTGGCAACGGTGCGTTATCCCGGTACGGGAAAGAATCTGGTGGAAGCGGAGATGGTCGCCGATAATCTCCGTATTGATGGCATGGCGGTTAGCTTTTCATTGATATTTGAAAAGCCGACCGATCCGTTCATGAAATCAATGTTGAAGGCTGCTGAAACGGCTATCCATACGTATGTATCACCGGATGTGCAGGTAACTATTACAACGGAAAGCAAGCAGGCAGCCCGTCCGGAAGTGGGCAAACTGCTTCCGCAAGTAAAGAATATAATCGGTATTTCTTCCGGTAAGGGAGGGGTAGGTAAATCTACCGTATCCGCAAATTTGGCGGTGGCTTTGGCTAAGTTGGGCTACAAGGTCGGCTTGCTTGATGCTGATATTTTCGGTCCTTCCATGCCGAAGATGTTCCAGGTGGAAGATGCCCGTCCGTATGCGGAAAAGATCGATGGACGTGACTTGATTATTCCGGTAGAGAAATACGGTGTAAAACTGCTTTCTATCGGTTTCTTCGTTGATCCGGATCAGGCTACACTCTGGCGTGGCGGTATGGCGAGCAACGCATTGAAGCAGCTGATTGGCGATGCCGACTGGGGTGATCTTGATTATTTCCTGATTGACCTTCCTCCCGGCACAAGTGACATTCATCTGACTGTTGTCCAGACGTTGGCAATGACGGGGGCAATTGTTGTTAGTACTCCGCAGGCGGTAGCGCTGGCGGATGCCCGCAAGGGAATCAATATGTTTACGAATGATAAAGTGAATGTGCCTATTTTAGGACTGGTTGAGAATATGGCTTGGTTTACGCCTGCCGAACTGCCGGAGAATAAGTACTATATCTTTGGTAAGGAAGGAGCCAAGAAACTGGCGGAAGAAATGAATGTGCCTCTGCTAGGTCAGATTCCTATTGTACAAAGTATCTGCGAAGGTGGGGACAATGGTACTCCGGTGGCGCTGGATGAAGATACGGTAACCGGTCGCGCTTTCTTGTCATTGGCTGCCAGCGTAGTTCGTCAGGTAGATCGCCGGAATGTGGAGATGGCTCCGACTAAGATTGTAGAGATGCACAAATAAGTGCTCTTATTTACTTTAAATATAAAACCTCCCGATGATGTTACTTTTGTCTGTCATCGGGAGGTTGTTTTATCTTATGGTATATATTGGTATAGCTTGTTGCTACCTTGCGATTGGTGATTCTACTTTTCCAATGCTTTCATCAATTGTTCTTTCATGGTATCCACTCCGGGGAATCCGGTCTGTTTATAAGTGATGTTTCCTTCTTTGTCAATAACAAAGTAAGTAGGAACGCCCCGGATACTGAACTTCTCGCGCAGATAGCTCCACTGTTCATCCGTCACACGGAAATGTTCTCCGTGAATGTCAGGAATCATGTTTCTCCAGGTTCCCAGCGGAGACGTTTCACCTGTGATGTAAAGGTAGATGATGTCTTTGTCTTTCAGTTCTTTTTTCATCGGGAGAATCTGTTTGTTGGCAGACCGGCATGGACCACACCAAGTTGCCCAAAAGTCAACTAACAGCGTATGTCCCCGGAATTTGGAGATAATGGAGGGGAATAAATCTTCATTCGATACTTCTCCTGTCTCATTAACGGTGAATCCTGTTTTCTTCTTGTTGATTTCTATTTGTTTCAGCAGGTCGTTGTTCATAGCCAGAGCCATGTCGTTGTATGCTGCGGGCATCGTTGCCAGTTCTGCCTTTTGCTTATCGTTAAGTGGATTGAGATCTCTCATGGAGACTCCAATCATCTGTGCCTTCAGATTTTGTATTAAGTAACTGGCAGCTGTATGATAACTCAGGCTCTTAAGAATCTTATCATCTATACCTATACGGCGTATGATGTCAAACAGTATCGGGTATCTGCTGTTGTAACAGGCTTTAGGTGAAAGGATATACGTGAAGTCCTGAAGACTTTCATAATATCCTTGCGGAATATCAATCTTAGTCTCGGCATAGTATTTATTTGCTTTTTCTCCTTCCAGCCCATTCGTCATGATATGAGCTAATTTCAAGTTCCTTTCTGTTTCGATAATCTTTAGTGCGGCAGACAATTCGAGGTCTGTATTAATAATCTCCTTATATGCAGGGCTTCCTTTCGACTGTGTGATTTGTTTTCTGAACTCAGGGAGTCGGGCAAGTATTTGAACTTTATATTCTTCAGCTGTTTTACCATTCAGCTTTTTAATCTGTTGTTGGTATTCTTCATAACTATTGCCTTCAGTGAAACTGAAACTCATAGGATGATCTGCCAGCTCTTGCTGTACTCCGGCTAAATATCCTCCGTAATAGATTTCTTTTCCGTATGGCTTTTCTGCTTGACGGAGATGTGACTGCTTGCGGGCATTTTCGCGAAGATTGATAACGACCGAAGTGGTTTCCCCCGGTGCTAATAAGTAGCTGACAGCTCCAAAAGGAAACCTGATCATGCATGGGGTGACCATGAAGACATTCATCTCATGATAAAACGTTCCGTCATCCTGGATGCGGATTTTTCCTTCCTGAGCTTCGTCTCTTATTACATCTTGAAAATAAAGACTGCCTTTGTTGGGCATCCCTTTTTGGTAGTCAAGGATTCTTCCTTTGAGAATTGCTTTGGCGTATTTAACGACTGGTTCGGGCAGCGTCGTTTTATGGTCTGCTTTGGTGACTGTAACGTCTTTAGGCAGTTTGAACTTGCTGAATGTTTTCTTGTCCAGCTGTATGCCCCATATCTTATATGCACCCTCAAAGTCTCCTTCAGAGAAATCCAGGCAAGTCACGTTTTGAGGAATGGGGGGGAAGGTTAATTGAAATTCGGCTTCGCCGGACTCGGGCATCCAGAACTCTTTGTCCAGCGTAATGCCGATTCCCTTCCGGACAGGGTATAGGTTGCCATTGTTGTCTTTCAGTACACTGCCGGTTGCGATCTTTATCCAGTATTTGGGCCGATAGAAAGCTTTGATATACACAGTGGTGACTGTGTCACTCATGACAATTTTGTCTATCTCTATACTTGAGGAACTCTGAGCTAAAAAGGGAGGACGTTCTACGATTCTGTCTTTAGCTTGTGTCATACAAAGTATGCTTAGCAGCAAACTTATCATTAATGCGAATCTTTTCATACGATTAGGCTTTTATCTCCAACAAATGTAATCATATTATTGTAATTATCTATGCGAAAACAGAAAAAGGAGCAGAATCGTTTACGATTGCTCCTTTTTTCTGTTATTTATTTGTTAGGGGAATAATGATATTTTCGGTTTTGCTTATTGAAGTCGGAATGTAATAGGGAATGTATATTCTACGGCAACGGCTTGTCCGTTCTGTTTTCCCGGTTCCCACTTAGGCATACCCCGCACTACACGAATCGCTTCAGCGTCCAACCATGCCGACGCACCTTCTAATATTTTTATATTCGACACGTTACCGTCTTTTCCGATGACAATCTGGACCAGCACTTTTCCTTGTTCCTTATTCTGCTGGGCCATAGTCGGATATTTTATATTTTTGGCTAAGTAGCGCATTAATCCCTCCTGTCCTCCGGGAAATTTAGGCATCTCGTCTACGACTTTGAAAGTTGGTTCATTATTGGGTGTGGCTTCTTTAGGACCATAGCCCACCACTACGACCTCTTCAAACTTTTCTATTGCTACTGCTTCGGGTGTTTCTGCCGGTTTTGCAGGTTCCGGACCGGACAGACGGAAAGTTACGGGAACCGTAAATCTTACGTTCACAGCTTGTCCTCTTTGCTTGCCGGGTTTCCAATTAGGCATGGCAGCAATCACTCGTTCAGCTTCCTTGTCAAGATAGGGGTCTACGCCTCGAACTGTTTTAACGTCGGAAATGCTACCGTCTTTTTTGACTACGAACATCACAATCACACGTCCTTGCTTTCCATTTTCATGAGCTGTTGCCGGATATTTGATATTCTTGGCGAGATATTCCATCAGTGCTGATTGTCCACCGGGGAAGTCGGGCATTTCTTCTACAACTTCAAATACGACAGAATCATTTACAGTAGCACTTTTAACGGGTGCCGGAGGGGGAGGAGGAGCTACCTCTTTTGTTTTCTGCGTTCCTTTTTTATCCTGTAATGTCGCTACTCCCGTCATTCCATCGGGAAGTTCCGGACCATTGGCGAGTTCGGTTTGCGAAACACCTTGTTCTTCCGGTGCTGCCATCATTTCTTTGGCAAATTCTTTCGTTGTACGAGCTACTACTTCGATGTTGCTGATAATCATCAACAAGGCAGCCAAGGGAAGGAACATCAGATATTTAGTCCTTCCTATTTCTTTGGTTCTTCGTTTATTCATCATTTTGATACGATTTTTAAGTGGTAAAACATTGAAACTATTAGATAAATTTGCTGCAGCCTTGTGATGTGCCAGTCCCAGCAAGTGGTACTGGTATGATTTACTATCATGTCCCGTCTCTAATACCCGGTGATCTGCCATGTATTCCAGATTACCTCTGACTTCCCGTTTCATCAGCCAGACGAAGGGATTGAACCAGCAGAAAGTACACATGATCTCACTGACGAGTACATCTGCTGAGTGATATTGGCGGGCATGAGTCTCTTCATGCGTGATTATTTCGCTGATCTCGGATTCTGTATGCGATTCCGGATGTATGAATATCCAGTGGAAGAAGGAAAAGGGTCCTGTACCTTTCTTCAATATGTGTACACGTGATCCTTGTATCGTGCTTTTCGGGCATAGGAAATGCAATCGTATGATACTGCCCAGCTGGATCAGGAAGCGTAGGGTAAGAAGTAATACACCGGTCCAGTAGATAAATCCCAGAATTTGTGGGATTAGCTCCTGCCAGTTGGCCGTTGTTTCCTGTGGTGCCTCGATGATTTGCTCCGGAAGTATGATCGTAGCATAAAGATCTGCCATTGCCACCATCGGCTCCTGCTCCTTTATCCACTCTTGAATATTCAGTAAGGGATAGAGCAGAGAGATGCCAAAGAAGCATAACAGAGCGGTCCGTCGCCAGTGGAAGAAGGTGTCTTTATGAAAAAACAACCGATAGAAAGCGTAGAACAATGCGATGGCTACGTTTATCTTTAAGAAATAGGCAAGTTCCGGAGTCATATCGATAAAGTTTCAGTTTATTTTTCTTTTCCTTTCTCTATCAGGTCGATAATGTCCTTAAGGTCATCCGTAGATATCTTCTGGTCCTTTGCAAAGAAAGAAACCATTTCCTTATAAGAGTTCTCGAAATAGTTGCGGACAACTCCACTCATAAAGTGGCGTTTGTATTCATTTTCACGAATAGCGGGAGTATACTGATAGGTGTTTCCTATATGTTTCGATTTAACGTATCCTTTCCGTTCGAGATTTTTCACGATGGACGCAACGGTAGTATAAGGTGGTGCCGGTTGCGGAAACTTAGATACGATGTCCTTTACGAAACAGTCTTGTAACTCCCAAATGTAGATCATTACTTCTTCTTCTTGTATAGTTAACTTTTCCATGGAGATGATGTTTAATTACGATTCTTTCGCAAATCTACGAATATTTCGTAATAAAGCAATAGCTAGTCGGTTAAATATTGTAAATGCCTGTTTGGGATGGGGTGATTTGTGGGTAAAAGCCCCTGATTCTCGTAAGCATGAAAATAATGTGGATAAACGTTATATTCATCCAAATAAGCAATCTTTAGGACATTTAGGTGAACAAAAAGCCTATCGTGGCTTTTTTATATAAAATAAATGAAATACTTTTGTAGAGTATAAAACGTATGTTAATAAAAGGAGAGTGCGTTTCAACACAAAGCAAAGCTTGAAAGATTCCCCGTACTCGATAATGAAGCTATTAACTATGCAGCCCGGAGGGAGGAGGGAGGCAAACTAAAAAATGACTGATATGAAAAAAGGTTTGATTTTTGTGCTGTTTGCACTTGTTTCTATCGTTTCTTATTCTCAGATTTCCTGGAATGCTAAAGTAGGTATGAACATGAGTAATTTCACAGGAGACGCTGATACGGACATGAGAGTAGGTTTTAATGTTGGAGTGGGAATGGAGTATCAGTTTACTGATATGTGGTCTATTCAGCCTTCGTTGATGTTTACTCAGAAAGGTGCAAAACTGGGTGATATCAAGGCTAATCCGATGTACCTGGAACTGCCGGTAATGGCTGCTGCAAGATTTGCTGTGGTAGACGGTCAAAATGTAGTTGTAAAAGCCGGTCCGTATCTGGCATGTGGTATTGCCGGTAAATACAAGATAGCTGGCGTTAAAAGTGATTTCTTTGGTGATGATGCAGCGAAAAGATTTGATTTTGGTCTAGGTATGGGCGTTGCTTATGAAATCAATCGGTTCTTTGTTGACTTATCCGGTGAATTCGGATTAGTTAAGATGTACGATGGTGACGGCTCTCCTAAGAACATCAACTTCTCTATCGGAGTAGGTTACAAATTCTAATTGAATTATATTCTCTTTATAATACCATTCATAAAGTCCTCTGCCCAATAGATGGAGCGGAGGACTTTTTCATTTCCTCCCATAAAGAAATTTCTCTTCCTATAAAGAAAAACGATGTATACTTCCGAAGAAGCACACATCGTACTAAACTCTCTCTCTCTTAATTGTCTCAATCGGTCATCTGTTTGGCCAGATTCTCTTTTTCTTTCAGTTCTTTATATCTCTCTATGGCGTGTTTCCGGCTCATCAGTATTTGCCAGCGGTATACCCAGCAAGTGGTGAGGAAATAAACGCCTGCCTGTATCCACAAAGCTTTGTATTCAAAGGCGACTTCGCTTAAGGTAGCTCCCATATTATTGATCTTCACAAAGCCGTTGATGCCGAATGTGGACGGGAAAATGTAAGAAACATATTTCCAGAACGGAGGAATGGCAGCTCCCGGCCACGAAATACCGGAAATAAACAGCAACGGTACGGAGGTGAATACAAAAATCAGCATACAGGTTTCCCGGTTGCGAATGGCGATGGAGGTGGTCATTGCAAAGAAAATGCAGGCCGCCAGATAGGGGGCGACGAATAATACCAGTGAACCGGGTTGCCCGATTTGGTTGAGGCTGAATAGTCTTGGCACGATATGCAGCACGTAAAATGATACCAGTACGTACACAAGGAAGTAACTTAGCCCCTTGCCAAGTACAATTCGCAACGTTCCGTTATAATGCCGGTTGATGGGAACAAGGTCTTTAAACCGGTTGTTTTCCCGGGCAGTTCCTGCTGCCAGTCCGATTCCGAGCAATAGTGTCTGCTGTATGATCAGTACCAATACGGCAGGAATCAGGAAAGCGGCAAAACCGGCTGTAGGATTAAAGATGGAAATCTCTTCATATTCTATCGGATAACCGGTGATTTCGTCCTGTCGCTCGGTCGTGTTCCCGCTACGCGCGATCTTTATATCTTTATTCATATCCAGTGATACGGCCGTATTGGCGATCAGCATGGATTTATAGTACAGCAATCCGCTCATGTCGCAATAGATACTGACTTGCGTCTGTTTTCCTTTGGCGATGTTGTCGCTGAAATCAGATGGGATATAGATGATGCCGTATGCAAGCCGGTTCTTCAGCATTTGCTTGGCTTCTTCCATATCGGCACAATAGGCAACAATCTGAATGTCCGGTGTGGCATCCACCTTCCGGAGATATTCGCGGCTCAGGGATGAATGAGAGTCATCGACTACAACGGCCGGAACTTCTCGTACCACTTCATTGTCATAGATAAAGCTGTACAGTAACGGATAGCCCAGTGGGACGAGGATAAAGAAAATCAGTACCCCCTGGTCGCGGAAAGTTGTCTGAAACTCTCGTTTCCAGATATAAAACAGGTCGTTGATGCCTTGGGCTATCTTGTCTTTAAATTTTATATCTTTCATCAGGGTATGTATTTATAGTAAACCAATGCTTCTTTCAAGCGGTGAACCACAAAGAAGGGAAGCATCATGAATATTAATAATGCCATATAGTTGGACCATGAGTAAGCCATGCTGTATCCGTTGAGCGCCTGATCTACATAAATCAGGAAATAATGACGTAACGGAAACAGGTTGCTCAAGGCCTGCAAAACAGGATTCATTGCCATCACCGGAAAAGAAAAACCGGAGATGGAGAATGAAATCACTCCCCACAAGGAGGCAAAACTTAATCCGAGGCGGAGTGTAGGCAGTGTACCTATCATGACGATGCCGCAACACTGGGATGCCAATACAAGGCAGAGCGTGGCGAATATCATCGGGAAGATGCCACTATTGCAGGGGAAATGCAGAAAACCATACAGGTATACATTATAGAATATCCCCATTATGAAAAAGACCACCGTATGCGGAAGCAGTTTGCCTGCCAGTGCGATGTAAATGGAGTTGTTGCTCATCCGCAACCATTCACGGGCAGTGCGGTCTTTGATTTCTACACCAATAGAATAAACGGTGACCATGAAGATGAGCAACATGAGTACTCCCGGTATCAGTGTATTGCACAGGTATACCGAATAGTTCAGCCACGGATTGTTCAGTGGATGCGTGTCAATCACGATCGGTTGCAGGAACCCCATTGCCTGATCTTCCGTAGCCCCTTTGGCGTACAGTACGCTCCTAGCCGCAGAGCCGGCGGTGAGTTCTCCCATCATTTTCATGTCTCTGAATAGTAAAGAACCTGCAATCAGATAGGAGTAATTGGTGTAGAAAGAGATTTTGGGCTGCCGTTGGCTTTGTGCCTCTGCCGACAAGCCTTTCGGGATATAGAAGAAACCGTAGATCTTGCCTTCCTGCACAGCGATACGCGCATCCGTCACATTGCTGTAATGAGCTACGACACCTGTTTGCGAGAAAGCATCCAGATTGCGGACAATGTTGCGTGAAGTAGACGAGTCGTCCATGTCTACCACGCCCGCCGGAAGATTCTGCGGAAGTCCCGAATCCATCAGGGTCGTGAAAAATAGGTAGCAGAACAATGGAGCGATGACCATGCAAAAGAGATAGAGCGGGCGTGATACTAACCGCCTGCACTCCCTCTGCATGACTTGCCATAAGGCTACATATTTCTTCTTTCTCTCTTTCATGATTATTTGTTAATGATAACGGACATACCCGGACGAAGATTTTCCACTTTTTCCATCGGAGAAGCTTTGACTTCAAATGTCTTCAGGTCGAACTGACCGGTAGTTTTGGTTGCTTTCCAGGCGGCGTAAGTACCTAAGTCTTTCAGATAGTATACTTTGAGTCTGACTGTTTTATTATCCAGCGCGGGAACAACAGCTTCAAATTCTGCTCCCATAGTCAGGTTTTTGAGCAAGTCTTCGCGTACGTTGAAAGTCACCCACATATCATTGAGTTCGGCTATGTTCATGATAGGAGCACCTGTGCCTACCAGTTCGCCTACTTTCGGGAAAATCTCGGAAACTTCTCCGGCAGCCGGAGCAATCAGATAGGTTTCCTTAATGTAAGATTCTACTTCGGCAACAGCTCCTTTGGCACGGTTCACCAACGCTTCGGCAGCCATCTTGTCTTCACGTTCCGCACCGTTCTTTGCCATAGTATATTGTGCTTTGGCAGCTTTCTCAGTAGCGATGGCAGCGTCGCGTTGTGCGGTTACTTCGTCCAGCTTTTGTGCGGGCATCACTCCTTGTTCATACAGGTTCTTGACTCTCTTGTATGATTTCTCGGCAATTGTAACACCGGCCTGAGCTTTCTGCCACATTTCATAGGCTGCCTGAATCTGTTCCTCACGTGCACCTTTGATTGCTTTTTCGTTTTGTGCCTGAGCGGCAGCTTCGGCGGCACGTGCCTGCTCCATTTTAGCCACTACATCGGGGGCTTCCAGAATAGCCAGTGTATCTCCGGCATTTACGCTTTGTCCTTCTTTCACACGAAATTCCAGTATACGTCCCGGAACTTTGCTTGAAACGCGGTATTCGGTAACTTCAGCCTGCCCCTGAATAATTTCAGGACCTTTGCGGAGCATGAAAAAGCCAACGACTGCAACGATGGCAATAACTCCCAGTAAAGTAAGAAATGCAAGCAGCATATTGCTGTTTTGTGATTTTATAGGTGCCATATTATTGATGAATTTTAAATTACGAATGATAAATTGATTGAATACCTCAGTCTTATAATTGTCAATTGTCAACTGTCAATTGTCCATTATTTCAGCGTTCCCAAAGACTTCTTCAGATAAATCTCCGTCAGCTTCACGTCGATTTGTGCGTCAATCTTTTCCGATTGGGCGGACAGCCATGCCGTTTGTGCTTCCAGGACATTGCTGGTGACAATGACCCCTTCTTTGAAGCCTAAGGTGGCATAACGGAGATTTTCGTCAGCCTTTTCCATATTCTTGGTTGCCATTACCAGTTTTTTGCTGGCTTCCTTTACTTTAAAAGCGGATTGGTTAACTTGCAATTCGATCTTTTCTCTCGCATCCTGAAGCTGATATTGTGCGATTCGTGCTTCTGCCTTGGCGGCTTTGGTCTTGTAAATGCCTTCCCCCCAATGCCAGATAGGTATCTGTACCATAACGCCCACATTCCACATTCCTTTGAATTTATTCTCAAAGCTGTTGAATACGGAAGGATTGGTCACCATATAATTTCCCATCAACGCAATGGACGGAAGATGTTCGGCGCGGGTAACATTTATTTTCTGTTTATAAATCTGAGTAGCCAGTTCAAGACTGCGTATCTCCGGACGGTTGGCGTAAGCGGTGGACATGTCGAAGTGGGTCTCTGGTGTGAGCAGTGGAATGTCCTCCATATTTTCGTCTGCCAACGTGATAGGAGAGCTGAGATCAATGCCACATAGTTGACACAACAACATTCGGGCCAGGCTTAATCCGTCTTCCACTTTAGTCAGTGTCATTTCCGCTTCGTTGACTTTCACACGTACGGACAAACCGTCGGCTTTTGTGGCAACTCCTTCGGCAATCATCTTTTCCACATCGCTGTCCAGCTGCTGCAAAAGTTTGAGATAGCCTTCGGCCAGTTTCTTCTTGTTCACTAAGGATATGACTTGCCAGTAAGCCTGGTCAGTGCTCATGATAACCTCCTGCATGCCTCCTTGATGTTGCTGTTGCGCTAATTCTTCGGCATACTTTGTGATTTTATTATATGCACGGATTTTGCCGCCCATGTATAATGGCTGTGTCAGCGTGATGGCACCTGCATATACATTTCTTGTATCTGTGCGGAGCGCATCCACCAGTGAGTTTCCTGCCTGGTCGAGGGCGGGCAAGGCAGCTCCTAACTTTTCACTTAAAGAAGCGATAAGCGGTCTCAACTCCGGGTGTGCGGTAGCAATCTCTGTAGCCGTCTGTTGTATCGGACCGGCCAGATTGGTCCCCAATCCCGAAAGCGCCGCTTTCTGGTCATTGTTCAATAATGAAAATTCTTTTTGATTTCTCATGTAAGTTCCCGTAGCCGAGAAACTGGGCAGGTAGTTGGTAAATGCAGCTTTGTGCTGATAATGAGCGGCATTTATTTTTTCATTGCTTATCAACAGATCTTTGTTGTTGGCAAGAGCTAATGCGCGGCAACTATCTAGGCTTAGGAAGCTTTGCGCTTTTACTATAAAAGTCAGGCTCAACAGAATTGTCAGAAGAAATAGTTTTTTCATCGCATCTTACATATTAATAAGGTGATACTTCTTTTTTAAATAACCCCGTTATCATATAAATTGTTTATTGAAATAGTTCATTTTTTTGTACTTGTTGACTTAAACAATAATTGCATAAACAACGATGCAAATGTATGTGCTTTCTGTGAAAATGCAAAATGAATTAGCTTTTTTTAAATGCTTCTCTTTGGAAAATATGCTATACTTGCATTTTGAAACATGATAAACATACTATAATGTTATTAAATCTGACAGAAGAACAAATCACTCAACTCGCTCCGGACGCTGCGTCTGTCAAAGCAGGAAAAGGGCTGGCGAACCGGACTAAGTGGGTACTTCTGGAGCATAGTGACCGCGCCATCTGGGGACACTGCCAAGGAAGTGGAAAAACGCCTTATCAAACAGTAGTTGATACAAAGAATATTGCATTCAAATGTTCTTGTCCCAGCCGTAAGTTTCCGTGTAAACATGGGTTGGGGCTTTTATTTATGTATGCTTCCCATGCTGATCTTTTCAAGGAAGCGGAGGAACCGGACTGGGTAACGGCATGGCTCTCCAAACGTGAAGAGAAGGCGGAGAAGAAAGAGCAGAAAGAGAAATCGGAAACTCCGGTGGATGAAGCGGCACAGGCCAAGAGGCAGGCCGTGCGTCATCAGAAGGTATTGGCCGGAATTGATGATCTTCAGATCTGGATGAAAGACTTGCTCCGCAACGGGCTGCTGAATATCCCGGAAAGAGCACATACACTATTTGAACCCATATCCCGCAGGATGATTGATGCACAGGCCGGCGGATTGGCGGGCAGGTTACGATCGCTACAGGAAATCAATTACTATACAGACAGTTGGAAATATGAGCTTACCGACAAATTGAGTAAACTGTATCTTCTGACAGAAAGTTATAAGAATCTGGATTCTCTTTCTGCTGAGTGGCAAACGGAAATCCGTACTCAGGTTGGATATCCGCAGGCGAAGGAAGAAGTGATGTCCGGCGTACCGGTGGCAGACCAATGGATCGTTTTGCATACCAGAAGCCGGAAGATAAATGAGCTGCGGACAGAAACTTTCTGGTTGTACGGGAAGTCCAGTCACCGTATGGCCCTCTATCTAAACTTTCTGGCTCCCGGAGCGTTGCCGGAATTTAATCTGGTTCCCGGTGGTGTCTATGAAGGAGAGTTGTATTTTTATCAGGGTGTTGGTGCCTTGCGTGCCCTGCCCCAAAACATGAAATGGCTGGATAGTACCTTCCTGCCTTCATTGTGTGCCGATATACCGGTTGCCATGCAATCTTACAGAGCAGTTATACAGACTCATCCGTTTGCGGAGGAAGTTCCTCTCTTGGTGGACAATGTCAGACTGGTAACAAGCGGAAATACGCACTATCTGCAGGATGCCGGAGGTATGGCCATTCCGGTGCATATCGAAGAGACTGCACGTGTTGACATACTGGCTATAACAGGCGGAAAACCCTTCTCGGCTTTTTTGTTGGCAGACGCCGTTTCCTGTGAATTGAAAACAATCTGGTATCAATCTGAATTTTATTTTTGGAAAGATGAACTTAACTGATCATATCATCAATGTGGCATTGCTTGGCACTGCCACCCGTGAACTGATAACGACTGATTTTCCGGAAGAGTTGCAAGAAACTCTCCGCGACATTCAGGCGAAAGCAGAGGATGCGGAAGCTCTCTTCTATCAGCAGTCCGCTTTGGGCTTTGCCTTTGCACGTGCCGGAGTGGAAGCGCAATCCATTGCAGGAGTTACAAATGTGACAGAAGCTCCGGAAGAAGACAAACCTTACTTCCTCCGTGAAGTGGGAGAGTTGCTTACTTCCCTGTATCTCAATAAAAATCAGTATCTTTTGCTGTATGCTTATCGGAGAGCTGCCGACAAAGGAAAATTGATCCCTCCTGCCTATCTGCAAACTTTATTGCGAAGAGCTTTTGACCGGAATAATCTCTACAGGTATGAGGAACAGCACTGGCTGTCTCTGCTGGCAGGGCAAAGAGGACGTTGGCTTCTTCCGCAAATGGGATTTCCTGTATGGGGAGAATCCGGCAACGAAACTTGGGAAACTGCCTCTCACGAAGAACGGAAACGAATGTTGACTAACCTGCGGAAAAATAGTCCGGAGCAGGGGCTTGCCTTATTGCAGACCGAACTGAAGAATGAGTCGGCCGCCCATCGGGATGAACTGATTCAGTGTTTGCGGTGGGGGTTGAGTAAATCAGACGAAGCATTCCTGCAAGAGATCGTGGCGACTGACCGGAGCAGTAATGTCAAAGAAACGGCCCGGCGATTATTGTGTAGCCTGCCGGACTCCGAACTGGTGAAAATATACGAAGAATTATTGCGGGGGAAATTACATTTCAATTTCCTTTTGGGATGGTCGTATGATAAGATTGAATTTACCCCTGAAATGAAGAAACTGGGACTTGAAGAGGTGAGTTCCAATAAAAACGAGAAGGATGATCGTTTCTTGTTACGCCAGTTGGCGGAACGTGTTCCATTAAGTTTCTGGAGTGAGTTTTATGACTGTCCGCCGGAGAAGGCTGCCAGCAAACTGGCGAAGAACCCTCCTTTTCAGAAACTGTTCGACCTGTCGAAACCGATCCTGAATTTCAATGACTCCGGTTGGGCATATCATACCTTGAAGGAGAATGCGGATGAAAAAATGGCGGACGCGTTGATGGGTTTATTGCCTTCCTTCCAACGGGAGGAAATAGCTTTTCAGTCGGACAGAGGCGGCTATATTCCGGATAGCTGGTTCAACAAAGACGGCATCGGATGGGGAATAAAATTCTCCACCCGTGTATTCCAGCGGATGCTTCGGAATAATTACTATCTCCCTAAGGAGACAGCCGAACAACTGGCATTATACTTCCCGTCCGAGATGAGAAAACCCATCGAACAGACAGCGCTTTCAACGGCCGCACAAGAGAATAATACCTCCACCCGTTTTTGCCGGTTGATGATGGAATACATGGATTTGAAGCAGAGAATAGATACCTTATTAAATAATGACTAATAAAAACAGAAAGAAGATATGAGCACTTTATTAAGACAACATGCTGAACAGCAATTTGCAGAAGAACTTCACGAGTTGAAACAGAATGAAACAAATCCCGTTCCGGAGAATTGGGAGATGTCTCCGCAGTCAGTGGTTACCTACCTGATGGGCGGTAAATTGAAAAACGGATTTGAAGTTTCTCCTAAATATATAGGTAACCGTCGTCTGATGGAAATAGCTGTGGCAACCCTTGTCACCGACCGTGCGCTACTGCTTTACGGACTGCCCGGAACTGCGAAAAGCTGGGTGAGCGAGCATATTGCCGCTGCTATTTCCGGTGATTCCACTTTGATAGTGCAGGGGACGGCCGGCACCGGTGAAGAAGCGATCCGTTATGGGTGGAACTATGCCCGTTTGCTGGCGGAAGGTCCGAGTGTGGGAGCATTGGTGCAAACTCCGGTTATGAAAGCTATGCAGGAAGGTAAGATAGGCCGTATTGAGGAGCTGACACGCATCGGTTCCGATGTGCAGGATACACTGATCACTATTCTTTCTGAAAAGACATTGCCCATTCCGGAGCTGAATACAGAAGTACAGGCAATCCGCGGTTTCAATATCATCGCTACTGCTAATAATCGGGATAAGGGAGTCAATGATCTGTCAAGCGCCTTGAAACGCCGTTTCAATACGGTCATTCTTCCCTTGCCGGATTCTATTGATGAAGAAATAGATATTGTGCGCCGACGGGTAGAGAGCTTTGAGAAAGTAATGCAGCTCCCGGCTGAAAAGCCTGCTTTGGAGGAGATTCGCCGTGTCGTTACTATCTTCCGTGAACTTCGTCAGGGCGCCACTGCCGACGGTAAGACGAAACTGAAGACTCCGAGCGGAACGCTTAGCACGGCAGAGGCTATTTCGGTGGTAAACAATGGACTGGCGATGGCAGGTTATTTCGGTGACGGAGAAATTCATGCCGAAGATCTCGTATCCGGTATTTTGGGTGCAGTGGTCAAAGACCCCGTACAGGATAAAGTCGTTTGGCAGGAATATATGGAAACGGTCGTGAAGAATCGGGACGGCTGGAAAGATATTTACCGTGCTTCAAGGGATATGATTTAAAAAGAAAGGAAGAAATGGCTATTCATTTACTAGGCATCAGGCATCACGGTCCCGGCTCGTGCCGCAATGTGCTGAACTACTTGCAGGAACTGCAACCGGATCTGATTCTGGTAGAAGGTCCGGCAGAAGCCGAAGCGCTGCTGGCCTGTGTGGAAAATCCGCAGATGACGCCTCCGGTAGCTTTGCTGGCATACCAGCCGGACGAGCCTCAGAATGCAGTGTTCTACCCTTTTGCGGAGTTCTCGCCCGAGTGGCAGGCGATGCGTTATGCCGTACAGAACCGGATACCTTTCCGCTTTTTCGACTTGCCTCTGATCTATTCGCTGGCTCTTCGGACAGAAAAGACCTCTGAACAGGAGACGGAAACGACCGCTGAAGTCGCAGAAGCCGGCGACCCGTTCGACTGGCTGGCTCATGCCGCAGGATTTACTGATGGTGAATCCTGGTGGGAAACTATGATTGAACACCGGCAAGAACCTGCCGATATTTTTCAGGCGGTACAAGAGGCTGTGACTGCTCTTCGGGAAGAACTTCCGGGGCACACCTCTCCGCGTGACCTGATACGTGAAGCGTGGATGCGTAAAATGATACGTGCGGCACAGAAGGAGAATTTCGAACGCATTGTCGTCGTCTGTGGTGCATGGCATGTACCCGCACTGGACGATATGCCCAAAGTAAAGGATGATAATGAACTACTGAAGGGACTTCCCAAAGTAAAGGTAGAATGTACATGGATTCCGTGGACGTATGACCGGCTTGCTTTCCGCAGCGGGTACGGTGCGGGAATCGAATCTCCGGGCTGGTATCATTATCTCTGGCATCATCCGGAGGATGATGGCACGCTTTGGGTGAGCCGGATCGCCTCTCTGTTGCGGCAGAAGAATATGGATATCTCGGTAGCCCATGTTATTGAAACCGTCCGTCTGGCACAGGTGACGGCTGCTTTGAGAGATCTGCCTTATCCTTCTCTGAATGAATATAACGAAGCTGTCACTACGGTGATGGGCTTCGGAGATGATATTTTGTTGCAGATTATCAAAGAAGAACTTATCATCAGCAACCGCTTGGGAAGTGTACCTGATGACGTTCCCAAAGTACCTCTGCTGGTAGACGTGGAGAAAATACAGAAACGTCTGCGTGTTCCGTTCACCGCCGAGATCAAAGAACTGATATTAGACCTCCGCAAGCCGAATGATCTGGAGCGAAGTATCTTCTTCCATCGCCTGCAACTGCTGGGCGTCGACTGGACTATCCTCGGACGGATAGACGGGAAAGGTACTTTCAAGGAAAAATGGACCTTGTATCACAAACCGGAACAAATCATCCAAATCATTGAACGGGCTATCTGGGGAAACACGGTGATGGAAGCTACGCAGAAATATCTGTTGAAACAGATGGCGGAGATTCAGCATATCCCGGAACTGACAGCTTTGTTGAGTACGGTCCTCCCTGCCGATCTTCCGGTGCTGGTAGAAGCGATGACCGTACAGTTGGACCGTCTTTCGGCTGCTTCTACCGATATTCTGGAAATGATGGAGGCGGTCCCCGATCTGGTGAATATCGTCCGTTACGGAAACGTGCGTGATCTTGATTTCTCGAAGGTCGGTGATATGCTCGAAGCCATGATTGCCCGTATTCTTGCGGGTGGTGTATTGGTGTGTATCAATATCGATGAAGAGGCTGCCGGTGATCTTCTGAATAAATTGGTTGCCACGGACTATGCGCTCTCCATTCTGAATCGGGAAGAACTGAACCTGATGTGGCGCAATTTCATCGGTCAGGTACGTTCTTCTGCCAATGTGCATCCGTTGTTGTCCGGTTATGCTACCCGTCTGCTGAATGACAAAGGGGAAATCTCCGCAGAGGAGATGGAGACGACACTTAGTTTTTATTCTTCTGTTGGCAATGCTCCGGCAGATATGGCATACTGGTTCGAAGGCTTTTTGCGTTCATCCGGTTCGATCCTGTTGCTGGACGACCGTCTCTGGAATTTGGTGAATAACTGGGTATGTTCGCAGGACAAAGAAACATTTATGGAATTGTTGCCTGTATTGAGGCGTACTTTCAGCGAATTTACCTCTGCCGAACGCCGTAAGCTGGGTGAGAAAGCCCGTCGTACGGATTCTACGGGCACATCATCTGCCGTAGGAGCTTCGGTAACGGAGAATGAGTGTCTGAATCGGGAAGAAGCAAAGAAGGTAATCCCCGTGATTCGTCAATTATTGGGACTGGAAACAAAGTAAAGGAAAGAAGATGGAAGAAGAATTACTGAAAAGGTGGCGTCTGATACTGGGCGGCGATGAGGCTGACGGTACAGGCGTGACATTGAATCTGGAAGAACAGCGGATAGACCATTCTCTGGAAGCTGTATATGATAGTGACAGAAGAGGGGGGCTGGGTTCCTCGGCTCCCAAAGTAAGCCGATGGCTTGGAGATATCCGTGAGTTCTTTCCGCAGACAGTGGTACAAGTGATTCAGCGGGATGCTATAAAACGTCTGAATCTGACCAGTCTGCTTACCGAAAAAGAAATGCTGGAAACGGTCGTCCCCGATGTTCATCTGGTTGCCACCCTGATGTCGTTAAGCCGGGTGATTCCTGAAAAGAATAAGGAGATGGCACGCCAGGTAGTCCGCAAGGTGGTTGAGGAGTTGCTTCGCAAACTGTCGGCTCCTACGCAACAGGCGGTAACCGGTGCTTTGAACCGTTCCAGCCGTCGCAGGAACCCGCGTTACAATGAGATAGATTGGAAAACGACCATTACCAAGAACCTGAAAAACTACCAACCGGACTATAAGACGATTATTCCCGAAATCCGTATTGGTTATGGGCGTAAACGGAAAGCGATGAAAGACATTATCCTGTGTCTGGATCAAAGCGGTTCTATGGGGACGTCGGTCATTTATTCCGGCATATTCGGTTCTGTGTTGGCATCCATTCCGGCGGTATCTACCCGTATGGTGGTTTTTGATACGGCAGTCGTTGATCTGACGGATGATTTGCAAGATCCCGTGGATCTGCTTTTCGGGGTACAGCTCGGGGGAGGAACCGATATAGCCCGTGCGCTGACTTATTGTCAGGGAGTCATTACCCGTCCGCAGGACACGGTGATGGTGTTGGTGACTGACCTTTACGAAGGAGGAGACTCCAGAGAAATGAGAAAGAAATTTGTCTCGTTGGTCAATAGCGGTGTGCAGTTGATTGTTCTTCCGGCGTTGAACGATGACGGTGCTCCGTCCTACGACAAGGGGCATGCTGAGTTTCTCGCTTCCATAGGAGTGCCGACATTTGCCTGTACTCCGGATAAGTTTCCGGACCTTATGGCGGCTGCTTTGAGTAAACAGGACATTGGAATGTGGGTTTCTCAGAATGTAAAGAGTGAATGACAACTATTGGATAGAAAAGAAAGAAGGCTGTCCCTCATAGCGAAGGACAGCCTTTCTTAGCTTATATAAATGTAAGGGGATTGCTAATTACAGAGCACCTACTTCTTTCAAAGCAGCGTTTGTTCCGTGAACAGCTTTTGCGCTGGCAGCGAACTTAGCTTTTTCGTCAGCGTTCAGATCCAGTTCAACGATCTTTTCGATACCGTTCTTGCCAAGGATTACAGGAACACCGATGCAAAGATCTGATTCGCCGTATTCACCTTCCAATAATACAGAACAAGGAACCATCTTCTTTTGGTCGTGAAGGATAGATTCAACTACGAATGCTCCTGCTGCACCCGGTGCATACCATGCAGAAGTACCCAGCAACTTAGTCAGAGTAGCACCACCCACCATAGTAGCAGCAGCCACTTCGTTCAGTTTTTCTTCAGAGATGAAGTTAGTTACAGGCATACCTTTGTAAGTAGCGAAGCGAGTCAAAGGAATCATAGTAGTATCACCGTGACCACCGATAACCATACCTTCTACTTCGTTGGCGTTGCAGCCCAAAGCCTGAGACAAGAAATATTTGAAACGAGAGCTGTCCAGTGCGCCACCCATACCGATGATGCGGTTCTTCGGCAAGCCCAGAGCTTTCAATGACAGGTAAGTCATTGTATCCATCGGGTTAGAGATAACAACAAGGATTGCATTGGGAGAATATTTCAAGATGTTTTCTGCCACTGATTTAACGATACCAGCGTTTACACCGATCAGTTCTTCGCGAGTCATACCCGGTTTACGAGGAATACCTGAAGTAATTACAACAACGTCAGAGTTAGCAGTCTGAGCATAGTCGTTAGTGCAGCCTACTACAGTTGTGTCGAAACCCAACAGTTGAGCTGTCTGCATCATATCCATTGCTTTACCTTCTGAAACGCCTTCTTTAACGTCCAGCATTACTACTTCGTCTGCTACTTCATTAAAAGCAAGTACATTTGCACATGTAGCACCTACGTTACCTGCGCCTACTACGGTTACTTTTGACATAATACTATATATTTAAAAAGTTGATAATTTATTTCATGCTTTTTAGCGCGACAAAATTACAACGATAATCCTAATTAAAGAAATTTTTCCGTAATAATTTTCGTTAAAGAAAATGCCCAAGACTATGTTACTCTGTTACGAAATGATTACTTTTGTGCCCGTTATCGATTAACAATTGGAACTATGAACAAAAAAAGCCTTCTTATTGCAGCTGTAGCTGTTTTGGTGATAGCGATTATCGGCATCACTTATTTGTTGTTTACTGAAAAGAAAGCCAATCGCGAGCTGGTACAGGAATTTCAGTTGGATAAGGAAGATTTGGAGAATGAGTATAGCAGCTTTGTGCAAAGATACGACGAATTAAAGTTTAAAGTATCTAATGATTCGTTGGCGCAATTGTTGGATCAAGAACAATTGAAAACTCAGAGGCTGCTTGAAGAACTTCGTACGGTGAAAAGTTCGAATGCAACAGAGATCCGTCGTCTGAAGAAGGAATTGGCGTCTCTCCGTAAAATATTGGTGAGTTACGTCAGTCAAATAGACTCACTGGACAGAATCAATAAGCGCCAGCAACAGGTGATTGCAGACGTTACGCAGAAATACAACACTGCTTCACAGCAAATCAGTACACTTTCCAAAGAAAAGGAGAATCTGGATAAGAAGGTGACACTGGCTGCCCAGCTCGATGTGACCAATATCCGTATCGAACCGCGCAATAAACGGGGGAAGGTTGCAAAGAAAGTGAAAGACATCGTGAAGCTGGCTATCAGCTTTACAGTCGTGAAGAATATTACGGCAGAGAATGGCGAACGTACCATCTATATACGTATCACCAAACCGGATAATGACGCACTGACCAAGAGTGCATCCAACACTTTCTCTTACGAAAACCGTACACTGACTTACTCCATCAAAAAGTATATCGAATACAACGGTGAGGAACAGAACGTGAATGTATTCTGGGATGTGGAAGAGTTTTTGTATGCCGGAAACTATCGTTTGGATATCTTCGAGGGCGGAAATCTGATCGGCTCTCAGAAGTTTACGCTGGACTAACCGATATAAATTCAAGAAAAAAATGCGCCAATAAGCAGTAAAAGGCTTTTTGGCGCATTTTTCTATTAGAAAAAGGTTAACTTTGTGAAAACTAATAGAATAATACGTATGAAAAAGCACTTGACTCAGCTACTGCTATCATTACTGTTTCTGGTGGTGACAGCCATGACTTGCGATGAACAGGATTTGGCTGAACCGATAGACATCTCCTGTACTTTGAAAGAAGTGGAGTTATATCATTGGGATAATGCAGGTGAGAAACCTAAGGAGGCTCTTGATAACAAAGTTCTCAAAGAGGCTTATATGATGGAGATTCGTTTGCTGACAGATGCGGGGGAAAAAGATCCGGAATCTTATGACGCCGATCATTATCTTCGCCATGTATTATCGGATGGCATCAAAAAGATTCAGATATTTACGGAAACAGCTTTTAATGAAGAATTTCCCGCAGGAGCAGAAGTCACTTCCTGCTTTTATGACTATCCAAAGACGTTTGTTAAAGATCAGCAGACAGATTATACTGTTAATGGAGGGGTTATATCCATGATAGATGAAGTAAACAAGATATATAAGGCGTTATTGACCATTCCCCAATCAGGCGGAGAGTTCCGTTTTCGTGTAGTGCTGACAATGGAAAGCGGTGAAACGGTTGAACGGCTGAGCGATCCGGTTACTTTCTATTAAATCTGCTGTCTATGAAGAAAATACATTTATTAGCCATGCTATTGTTTACTGCATGTTTTGTGCCTGTATCGCAGGCGCAGGAAAGCCTGTTTCTTAAAGATCCATCTACCAAGAATAAGTTGCTACAGTTAGACTTGGATGTGGGAACCTGTTTTGACCTGGCTTATCGGGGGAAGGGAAATATGTACACTGCAATGTCGGACCGGAAATCTGTGTTTCCTGCTATCAACCTTCGTTTGCAACATTTCTTTTCGCGTAAATGGGGATGGTATACGAATATCCGTTTGGGGATTCCCGTGAAATATAGGCGGGATTGTTATACTGAATTAGTCCATGCAGTCGAAGCGGATTACTATGTGAATAATCTCATACCGGGAACGCAAAAAACGGACGTTAATCCCTGTCTGGATTTTGGTGTTGCTTATCGCTTTGAAAATTCCCATTGGGCTTTTTATCCTCGTTTGGGGATTGGTGTGAATAGCATTTCCTATCAGCGTGTTTGTGCGGAACTAAAGAAAAAAGGAGGAAATGAATTATATAAGATAGAGTATAGAGGGGATGATGAAAGTAACTATGGTAGTGAGAGTATCGATGCTTTTATTCTTTCGGCAGGTGTTACCGCCAACTATAAGCTCAGTCGAAATTGTTTTTTACTGTTGAATGTCAATTATATACAGCCATTGGGGAGATTTACTTATCGTAAATATGTAACAGACCTTTATACGGGAGAAAAGGTGGAGAGAGGAGTCTATAAAAGTTCTACATTCGCCCGTGATCTGAATGTAAGTGTCGGATTCGGATTCCCTTTTTATCTGGGAAGAAAGACTAATAGAAAATCACCGCATAGAGAAAGAACCAGGCAGCTAATGGAACAGAAACGGAAAACATACGGGTTGTTTCCGGGAAATAAGTAGCCATTTAATCATTTCTTTGCAATGATGAGCGAATAGAATTTAGCCTTTATACAAAGTTTGAAAAAGAAAAAACTCTGCCATTCACAACAATTGGATTAACATTCTTATGATATACTTACGTGTCAGCTAGTCTCTCTATAAAAATAAAAACTATAAATTGCTGTCATCTGTCACTTTGTTGGGTATAATATCTTGAATATGAGTGATTAATGAGGTGACGGCAGTAGGTGACGGCAGTGTGACGGCAAATTTTGCTGTCACACTGCCTTGTTTTCAATGGTTCCTTATGGTCTGTTTGTAGTTCTATATAGAGCTTTTTAGTTTCTCCCGTTTGAAACTTTTGTTTCTTCAGCTTGGAACTAAAGTTTCATCGGCTTGAAACTAAAGTTTCAAAGCCTTGAAACCAAAGTTTCGGACGCTTGAAAACATTGGTTCCAGCGTATGGAAACTAGTTATACTAGAGTGTATGATGTCAAAAGTCAATAGTAGCGAGTTCAGTGTAGTCGATGTGCGTGTGACGGCAATAGTTGTCATCACCGTGCCGTCACCTGTTGCCGTCACAGCGTTAAGCCTTGACTATGAGTGTGTTATTTGTGTTTTTGTGATGGGTGACAGCAATAATTGGAAAAACAATACGTAGAGAGAGGAGCCGGTTGATACATCTATTATAATGAGATTTGTCAGATTGATAATCGTTTAAGAGCTTTTTAGGTGCCTTAACGACAAAACAAGTGGCTGATTGTGTTATATTCCCTAAGTAACCAAATAAAAATAACAAGATTATGAAACAGAAAAGAGCTAAAATTGGATTTACCGGATGTGCCAAAGCGTATATCCGGAGTTTGCAGGAAGAAGGGCGCTATTCTACGGCACATGTGTATAAGAATGCGGTTCTTTCATTTACGAGATTTCATGGCAGTACGTATATTGCATTCGAGCAGATCACTCGCGAGTCTTTGCGACGTTACGGACAATACCTGTACGATTGCAAACTGAAACTCAATACGATCTCTACCTATATGCGAATGCTGCGCTGTATTTACAATCGTGGTGTGGAAGCTGGTATCGCCCGTTTTATCCCCCGATTGTTTCGTGATGTATATACTGGTGTGGATGTCCGGCAGAAAAAGGCAATACCCGTAAAGGAACTGCATACACTTCTTTATAAAACACCCCAGTCTAAGCACTTGCGGCGTACTCAGGAGATTGCCCGACTGATGTTCCAGTTCTGCGGAATGCCTTTTGCGGATTTTGCGCATTTGGAAAAGTCGGCATTGGCACAAGGGGTATTGAGATATAACCGTATCAAGACAGGCACTTCTGTAAGTCTTGAGGTGCTGGAGTCATCTCTGCCCACGATCAGTAAACTTCGCAATAATGACCCTGTTCGGGAAGATGGAACGAATTATTTATTCAGTATTCTGAGAGGGAATAAAAGCCCAAAAGGTGAAAGCATGTATAAAGAATACCAGTCGGCGCTTCGTCGGTTCAATAATCAGCTGAAAAGTCTTTCAAGGGAACTTCACTTAAAGTCGGCTGTCACCTCATATACCATCCGCCATTCTTGGGCAACGAATGCCAAATACCAGGGTATACCTATTGAAATGATCAGTGAATCATTGGGACACAAATCTATTAAGACGACTCAAATCTACCTGAAAGGTTTTGAACTGGAAAAGAGAACAGAAGCAAATCGGTTGAATTGTTTTTACGTTGAAAACTGCAGTAATTAGAATAGAATATAATCAGAGTGTTGGCTATTAGTGTGTTATCATGTCTATTACTTCTTAGGTAACGGAAATAAATACGACGCAAAGATATATAAAAAGAATCTCATATCCCAAACTTATTATACATTATTTTATTTCTCTGACTTAAGAAAATAAAATAACACTATGAGAACACGAATACCACTGACTTCATGTTCCGAACCCTTATTGTTTGTCATCCGACAAAATCTCCTTCATAACCCTTTTATACAGTGCTTCTCGCAAAGGCCGCTGCCTTTTTCGCTTCTTTTCCCCTATGTGTAAAGTCCGGTAATGGACTTCCGTTACCTAAGAAGTAATAGATAAATGTAAGTAGTAAATTGTGACACGCAATTCAAACAACAAGCTCATTTTGCATGCCTTCTATTTACTTTGGTTCTGAATTTATCCATTGGGATATATGCTTGTAAAGGTACACACACAGTGACAAAATAAAGAGAATGAACATTGCTTCGATGTGGGCAATGTCTTAAAAAGGGTTTTTAGTTTACTTATTTAAAAGTAAAAGAAGAAATGGAAAGTTTATGGAAAGTCTGGTTCTCCAGAAGGAGAAAGGTGTATGTTCGGATAGCCCGTCAATATGGTTCCACTCCGTGGCGGGTGTATTATTTAGGACATGGAGGCAGGTGCAGGTCGCTCAAAGACATGCAGATATTGGAAGCGTTACAGCGGCAGGGAGTTATTTCGCATATTTACCCTTGGTGATAATTGACTGAAAAATACTTGAACATATTTAATTATGTGTCCGACAGAAATATGAACTATTATAAAATATGGGGTGAGATGTTTTTCTAAAAAGGTTACTGTGAAGTACCCGAACGGGGATAAACCCTTTATAGCATGTGTATGTTTCCCACAACATGCTTATTGCTTATATAAACGGAGTCTCTTGGATGCCCGTTTTATATAATTGTTTGTTTTTGTTTAAGTACATTCTGTCCTGGTGAGGAAGGATGTACTTTTTTATGCCCGAAGGTCCGGAATCTGATAGTCGCGAAGGTCCGGTCGGAAGATTAGCGCCTTCCGTCCGCTCCCCACATCATCTTGCTGCGGAGGGTATCGAAGAAAATATGATTGAACCGTTTCACTACTTTTATACTGTAGTCTGCCCGGCGAATGGTCAGCTGAGTCGTCTCCTTGCACGTTTCGCTGCTGCCGTCGATGGCAACGAGGAAGTTATGGCTGCGGCTTTCCACGTCCAGCGTGATTTCCCAGTCGTCACGAATGACGATAGGACGGACGTTGAGGCTATGCGGAGCTACCGGAGTAATGGCGATCGTATTGGAATGAGGAACGATGATCGGACCGCCTACGCTCAATGAATACGCAGTAGAGCCGGTAGGAGTGGCGATCACCAGTCCGTCTGCCTGATACGTATTCAGATAAGCACCGTTGATCGCAGTGCGGATGCTGATCATGGAAGAACTGTCCCGCTTGAGCACCGCAATTTCGTTGAGGGCATAAGGCGATTCCTGGAGATTTCTGTCATTGCAGATAAGCTGCAATACACTTCGCTCCTCCACACTGTATCTGCCTGCCTGAATCTCTTCGAAAGTCACCTCCATCTCTTCGGGTGAAACATCGGCAAGAAATCCCAGTCGCCCTGTGTTGATGCCGAGAATGGGGATTTGTTTTCTACCCACCCGGCGGGCAGCTTTCAGAAATGTGCCGTCACCTCCGATGCTGATAACCATATCGGCTGTGAAGTCGTTGCCTTCGAGCAGGGCGTCGACAGGCACTTCCATTTTTAAATCTGCCGTCAGGAACTGGTAAAACTCCCGGCACATACAGATTTCCGCTCCCTGCTTCTTGAGAAGCTCGAACAGTCTGAGTGCATGCAAAGACTTTTTAGGCTGATACGTATTTCCGAAAATGGCAAATTTCATAAGCTGTTTCATTAGTTTCGGTTGCAAAATTGGCATTTTTTCTTGGATTTCTACTTTAAATAACCAAAAAAGAACTGAGAATGCGTTTCGTATTATTAGGCAACTAATAATAATATTTGTATTTTTGCGGCAAATATTGCGTAAAACTATGACTAAATTAAGTGTAAACATAAACAAGGTTGCTACATTGAGAAATGCACGCGGTGGGGATACCCCCAATGTGGTGAAGGTAGCACTTGATTGTGAAGCTTTCGGGGCTGACGGTATTACTGTTCATCCTCGTCCCGACGAACGCCACATCCGCCGGGCAGATGTATATGATCTGCGTCCGTTGTTGCGGACCGAATTCAATATCGAAGGCTACCCGTCGCCGGAGTTTATAGACCTGGTATTGAAAGTGAAACCTCATCAGGTGACGCTGGTTCCTGACGATCCTTCGCAGATTACTTCCAACTCTGGTTGGGATACAAAAGCAAATCTGGAATTTCTGTCGGAAGTTCTCGATCAGTTCAACAGCGCGGGCATCCGTACTTCCGTCTTTGTTGCCGCCGACCCGGAGATGGTGGAATATGCGGCAAAAGCAGGTGCCGACCGTGTGGAACTTTATACGGAACCCTATGCTACGGCATATCCGAAGAATCCGGAAGCGGCTGTTGCCCCATTTGTGGAAGCAGCCAAAACAGCCCGCAAGCTGGGCATCGGCTTGAACGCCGGACACGACTTGAGTCTTGTGAATTTAAACTATTTCTATAAAAACATTCCTTGGGTGGACGAAGTATCCATAGGTCATGCCTTGATCAGCGACGCATTGTATCTGGGACTGGAACGTACTATTCAGGAATATAAAAACTGTCTACGCTAATGAATGTATTGATGTTATTGGCCCAGGGTGCCATGAATATGGCCGACTCGCTGGCAACTGCCAACCCGGTGCTGACTCCGGTCAGCGCTCCCGAGATGAATATGCTTGATATGGCTATCAAGGGTGGTTGGATTATGATTGTACTGGGTGTACTGTCTGTAGTCTGTTTCTACATCTTATTTGAACGTAACTATATGATCCGTAAAGCGGGAAAAGAAGACCCGATGTTCATGGAACGGATCAAGGATTATATCCATAGCGGTGAAATCAAAGCGGCTATCCAGTATTGCCGCACGATGAACACTCCTTCGGCACGCATGATTGAAAAAGGAATCAGCCGTTTGGGACGTCCCATCAACGATGTGCAGGTAGCCATCGAGAATGTCGGTAATCTGGAAGTTGCCAAACTGGAAAAAGGCCTGACCGTCATGGCAACAATCTCCGGTGGTGCTCCGATGCTCGGATTCCTCGGTACGGTGACCGGTATGGTACGCGCATTCTACGAAATGGCGAATGCGGGAAGCGGAAACATCGATATAACTTTGCTTTCCGGCGGTATCTACGAAGCCATGATCACCACCGTAGGCGGTCTGATCGTGGGTATCATTGCCATGTTTGCTTACAACTACCTGGTGATGCTGGTAGACCGTGTAGTAAACAAAATGGAAGCTCGTACGATGGAATTTATGGACCTCTTGAACGAGCCTGCCCAAAAGTAACCCTGAGACGTTAATCACTATCATTAACCACTAATCAATAATAAAGTGGGATTAAAAAGAAGAAATAGAGTATCGCCCAATTTCAGTATGGCATCCATGACGGACGTCATCTTCCTGCTGCTGATATTCTTTATGATTACCTCTACGGTGGTGTCGCCCAATGCCATAAAGGTGTTGTTGCCGCAAGGCAAACAGCAGACTTCGGCCAAACCGCTGACAAGAGTCGTGATCGATAAAGACCTGAACTTCTACGCTGCTTTCGGCAATGAGAAGGAAAAGCCGCTGTCGTTGGACGAACTGACTCCGTTCCTGAAAGGTTGTGCGGAGAAAGAACCGGAGATGTATGTGGCATTGTATGCAGATGAGTCGGTGCCTTACCGTGAAATCGTGCGGGTGCTGAACATTGCGAATGAGAATCATTTTAAAATGGTGCTGGCTACACGCCCGCCGGAAAACAAATAAAGTAAGTAGTTGCTACTTAACTACTAAAAAAAAGAAACAATTATGGACGACAGAAGAAAAAAGGGTGAATTCGTCGGCGCGCTGGGTGCACTGTTGGTACACGTGGCAGTGATAGCTCTTTTGATTCTGGTGAGCTTTACGGTTCCCCAGCCGGATGAAGACGCAGGCGGCGTACCTGTTGTGCTGGGAAATGTGGAGTCTGCCCGAGGCTTTGACGACCCTTCGCTGGTGGACGTGGATATACTGCCCGAAGAACCGGAAGCACCTGCACCTGCGGAAACGCAGCCGGAACTGCCCTCGGAACAGGATCTGCTGACACAGACCGAAGAAGAAACGGTAGTGCTGAAACCGAAAACGGAACCTAAAAAGGAGACCGTGAAACCCAAAGAGGTAGTGAAGCCCAAAGAACCGGTGAAGAAACCCGAAAAGACAGAGGCAGAGAAAGCTGCCGAAGCGAAACGTCTTGCCGAAGAAAAAGCGGAACGTGAACGGAAAGCCGCCGAAGAAGCTGCGAAGAAAAAGGTTGCCAACGCTTTCGGAAAGGGAGCGCAGATGGGAGGCAGCAAAGGTACTTCCGCCAGCGGCACGGGAACAGAAGGCAGCAAGGACGGCAATTCATCCACCGGAGCGAAGACCGGAACCGGAGGTTACGGAACATTTGACCTTGGCGGACGTTCTTTAGGTACGGGCAGTCTGCCAAAGCCTGCCTATAATGTGCCCGAAGAAGGACGTGTGGTAGTCAATATCACCGTCAATCCGGCGGGAGTAGTCATTGGAACCAGTATCAATCCTCAAACGAATACCGTGAACTCCACCCTGCGGAAGGCAGCGGAAGACGCGGCGAAGAAGGCTCGCTTCAACACCGTGGAAGGACCGAACAACCAGACTGGAACCATCACTTATTATTTTAACCTGAGATAGTATCACTAATCAAAAATATAGGATTATGGGAACTGTATATGCTTTTTTTGCAGATGGCTTTGAAGAAATAGAAGCCTTTACTGCTGTCGACACTTTGAGACGTGCCGGACTGAATGTGCAAATCGTATCTGTCACTCCGGATGAAATTGTAATGGGCGCTCACGATGTGTCATTGCTCTGTGATATAAACTTTGAAAACTGCGATTTTTTTGATGCCGATCTGCTGTTGTTGCCCGGAGGAATGCCGGGAGCAGCTACGCTCGATAAACATGAAGGGCTACGAAAACTGCTTCTTGACTTTGCTGCCAAAGGAAAACCGATCGCAGCGATCTGTGCGGCTCCGATGGTATTGGGCAAATTAGGTTTGCTGAAAGGTCGGAAAGCAACTTGCTACCCCAGCTTTGAACAATATCTGGAAGGTGCGGAATGTGTCAGTGAACCCGTAGTTCGGGACGGAAATATCATCACAGGTATGGGACCGGGCGCTGCTATGGAGTTTGCTCTGACCATCGTAGATCTGTTGGTCGGCAAAGAAAAAGTAGACGAACTGGTAGAAGCGATGTGTGTAAAACGCTAAGCTGTCTATGAAACAATCTGTGATTATTGTCGCCGGTGGAAAGGGCTTGCGAATGGGAAGCGATCTTCCCAAACAATTTCTTCCTGTCGGTGGCAAACCTGTGCTGATGCGTACGCTGGAAGCATTCCGCAAGTACGATGCGATGCTTCAGATTATTCTGGTACTTCCCCGTGAACAGCAGGACTTCTGGAAACAGCTTTGCGAAGAACATCATTTTTCGGTGGAACATCTTGTGGCAGATGGCGGCGAGACCCGTTTTCATTCGGTGAAGAACGGGCTGGCGCTTGTGGAGGCTCCCGGTCTGGTAGGAGTGCACGACGGAGTTCGCCCGTTTGTATCCCTTGAAGTGATTCGCCGGTGTTACAAGCTGGCGGAACAGCATAAAGCTGTGATTCCGGTGGTGGATGTAGTCGAAACGCTGCGCCATTTGACGGATGCCGGAAGCGAAACGGTGAGCCGTACTGAATATAAGTTAGTGCAGACTCCTCAGGTCTTTGAGGTGGAGTTGCTGAAACAGGCTTATGGACAGGAGTTTACTCCGTTCTTTACGGACGATGCTTCGGTGGTCGAAGCAATGGGCGTACCCGTACATCTGGCAGAAGGTAATCGTGAAAACATAAAAATAACAACTCCCTTTGACCTGAAGATCGGGAGTGCTCTCTTGTAAATGTTCGATTTAACCACACGCGACATCAAATTTATCTCCGGTGTAGGGCCTCAGAAGGCCGCAGTATTGAACAAGGAGTTGGAAATCTACTCGTTGTACGATCTGATTTATTATTTTCCTTATAAATATGTTGACCGGAGCCGCATCTATTACATTCACGAAATAGATGGCAATATGCCGTATATCCAGCTGAAAGGGGAAATTCTCGGCTTCGAGACGATAGGCGAAGGGCGGCAACGGCGGCTGACGGCCCATTTCTCCGACGGTACGGGAATCGTCGACCTGGTGTGGTTTCAAGGTATCAAATATATATTAGGTAAGTATAAACTTCACGAAGAATACATCATCTTCGGTAAGCCTACCGTGTTTAACGGGCGTATCAATGTGGCACATCCCGACATCGACAAGCCGGATGATCTGAAACTTTCTTCCGTCGGACTGCAACCTTATTATAATACGACGGAGAAAATGAAACGAAGTTTTCTCAATTCGCATGCGATTGAGAAGATGATGGCTACGGTGATCCAGCAGATACAGGAACCGCTGCCGGAAACGCTTTCTCCCAAAATCCTGTCGGACCATCATCTGATGCCTCTGACGGAGGCACTCCGGAATATCCATTTCCCGACGAATCCCGATTCGCTGCGCAGGGCTCAGTATCGTCTTAAATTCGAAGAACTGTTCTACGTGCAGCTGAATATCCTCCGCTATGCGAAAGACCGCCAAAGACGATATCGTGGATATATCTTTGAACGGGTAGGGGATGTTTTCAATACTTTCTATTCGCAGAACCTTCCTTTTCAGTTGACGGGTGCACAGAAACGGGTACTGAAAGAAATAAGGAATGATGTGGGAAGCGGGCGGCAGATGAACCGTCTGCTTCAAGGGGACGTGGGTAGCGGTAAAACCCTGGTAGCGTTGATGAGCATGCTGCTTGCACTGGACAACGGTTTCCAAGCGTGCATGATGGCTCCCACCGAAATTTTGGCGAACCAGCATTACGAGACAATCAAGGAACTGCTTTTCGGTATGGATATCCGTGTCGAACTGCTGACCGGATCTATCAAAGGAAAGAAGAGGGAAGCGATCCTGACCGGACTGCTGACGGGAGATGTGAAAATCCTGATAGGTACGCACGCAGTCATTGAAGACACGGTGAACTTCTCTTCTTTGGGACTGGTCGTTATTGACGAACAACACCGCTTCGGAGTGGCGCAGCGTGCCCGCCTCTGGACGAAAAACATACAGCCGCCCCATGTGCTGGTGATGACCGCCACGCCTATTCCGCGTACACTGGCGATGACGTTGTATGGCGATCTGGATGTTTCTGTCATTGACGAGCTGCCGCCGGGACGGAAGCCGATAACCACCATTCATCAGTTTGACAACCGTCGGGAAAGTATGTATCGTGCCGTACGCAAGCAGATAGAAGAAGGACGGCAGGTATACATCGTCTATCCTTTAATAAAGGAAAGCGAGAAGATCGACCTCAAGAACCTGGAAGAAGGTTACCAGCATATCCTGGAAGAGTTTCCCGGCTGTACCGTTGCCAAAGTTCACGGCAAGATGAAGTCTGCGGAGAAAGATGAGCAGATGCAGCTCTTTATTTCCGGACAAGCTCAGATTATGGTTGCCACTACCGTGATCGAAGTCGGGGTGAATGTCCCCAATGCTTCTGTGATGATCATTGAGAATGCCGAACGCTTCGGACTTTCACAACTCCATCAGTTGCGCGGTCGGGTGGGACGTGGCGCCGAACAGTCTTATTGTATCCTTGTGACGAACTACAAACTGACCGAAGACACGCGGAAACGGCTGGAAATAATGGTGCGCACCAATGACGGGTTTGAAATAGCGGAAGCAGACTTGAAACTGCGCGGCCCCGGTGATTTGGAGGGGACGCAGCAAAGCGGCATTGCCTTCGATCTGAAGATTGCGAACCTTGCCCGTGACGGTCAGTTGTTGCAGTACGTCCGTTCGATAGCCGAAGATATCGTAGATAACGACCCGTCGGCTCAAAGTCCGGAGAACGAGATCTTGTGGCGGCAACTGAAATCTCTCCGGAAAACGAATGTTAACTGGGCGGCTATAAGTTGAAAAACGGTTAAACATGCAGTTTATTTGCGGGAATGTGTTGCAAAACATGTTTCGTTTCTATTCCTCCTATTTATAGGGCTTTAACGCCGCTTTTTCTGTTCTTTTCATCTCCGTACTTCTGAAAAATAGTTAATGACTTACTTGCCCTTTCATCGGAAAATACTATCTTTGGGGGAATTTTTTATAGTAAATGTATAGTTTAATCTTTTGAAAGTCACACATCATGATCGAAAAAACGCTGGTTATTTTGAAGCCGTGTACCCTTCAACGGGGATTGGTTGGTGAGATCACTCATCTCTTTGAACGTAAAGGACTACGGTTGGCCGGCATGAAAATGATGCAACTGACGGATGAATTATTAAGCGAACATTATGCCCACCTGAGCAGCAAGCCTTTCTTTCAGCGCGTGAAAGATTCGATGATGGCAACTCCTGTCATTGTTTGTTGTTATGAAGGTGTGGATGCTATTCAAGCAGTCCGTACGTTGGCGGGACCAACTAATGGACGTCTGGCTGCGCCGGGAACCATTCGTGGGGATTATAGTATGAGTTTTCAAGAAAACATCGTTCATACTTCCGATTCTCCGGAAACTGCGGCTATCGAATTAACGAGATTTTTTAAACCTGAAGAGATATTCGACTACAAACAGGCGACTTTTGACTACCTGTATGCGAACGACGAATATTAATTGAATTGACAAGAACGAATGAATTTCAATTGCATTATTAAAACAGGATTGGTAGCTGTAGCAGCTATGGTCAGCCTGAGCTCTTTCTCTCAAGACCTGATTGCCCGCCAAGCTCCGATAGACAAGAAATTAAAAACCGTAGACTCTTTGGCACTTCAGAAACAGATCCGTGCCGAACAGTCGGAATATCCCGCCTTAAGTCTTTATCCAAACTGGAACAACCAGTATGCACATGCTTACGGCAATGCTATCATCCCCGACACTTATACCATCGACCTCACAGGCTTCTGTATGCCGACTCCGAGTACGAAGATTACTTCGCCTTTCGGTCCCCGCTGGAGAAGAATGCACAATGGTCTGGACCTGAAGGTGAACATCGGTGACACGATTGTAGCTGCCTTTGACGGTAAAGTACGTATCGTGAAGTATGAACGCAGAGGATATGGTAAATATGTAGTGATTCGTCATGACAATGGATTGGAAACCATATACGGACACTTGTCCAAACAACTCGTTGAAGAAAATCAATTGGTAAAAGCCGGCGAAGTGATCGGTCTGGGTGGTAACACCGGACGTTCTACCGGTTCTCATCTCCACTTTGAAACCCGCTTCTTGGGAATCGCCATCAACCCGATTTATATGTTCGACTTCCCGAAACAGGATATCGTAGCCGATACTTATACTTTCCGCAAGACGAAAGGTGTGCGTAGTGCCGGTTCTCACGACACTCAGGTAGCCGACGGAACGATCCGTTATCATAAAGTGAAGAGCGGAGATACATTGTCACGTATCGCTAAAGTGCGTGGAGTATCGGTCAGCACGCTTTGTAAGCTGAACCGTATCAAGCCGACGACCACCTTGCGTATCGGACAAGTTTTACGTTGTTCGTAAAGATGTAATACAATAATAGCTTTGGAAGAGGGCACTTTAATATAATTTAGAGTGCCCTCTTTCTGTTTTTACTTAATTATTGTTACCTTTGCGCACTATTTGGAAGAAGATGAAAGATACCAAGCAACAATTTGAACATGTCATCGCTTTGTGCCGTGACTTATTTTCCAAGAAGCTGCACGATTACGGGCCTGCATGGCGTATCCTGCGTCCGGCTTCGGTTACTGACCAGATTTTTATCAAAGCTAACAGGATTCGTAGTATCGAAACCAAAGGGGTGACTCTAGTTGACGAAGGAATCCGTTCGGAATTTATTGCGATAGTCAATTATGGCATTATCGGTCTGATCCAGCTGGAACTGGGCTATGCCGAATCTGCCGACATCAGCAATGAGGAGGCTTTGGCTTTATATGACAAGCATGCAAAGGAAGCGCTGGAACTGATGCTTGCCAAAAATCATGACTATGATGAGGCTTGGCGCAGTATGCGTGTGAGTTCCTACACAGACTTGATTCTGATGAAGATATACCGTACCAAGCAGATTGAAAGTCTGGCAGGGAACACGTTGGTGTCGGAAGGTATCGACGCTAACTATATGGATATGATTAATTATTCAGTATTCGGATTGATCAAGATAGAATTTGAAGGATAAGAACTTACATATCATCCAGAAGACAGGAGCGAATGTCTGCCGTTTCCTTTTAGCGGCATCGTTCATCTTTTCCGGTTTTGTGAAGGCTGTCGACCCGCTGGGCTTCCAGTATAAGATACAGGACTATCTGACCGCCTTCGGGGTGATTTCATGGTTTCCTTCTTTCTTCCCGTTGTTGGGAGGCATTATATTATCCGCCATCGAATTTTCAATCGGTATCTTCCTGTTCTTCGGTATCAAGAAAACAATCTCCACCACATTGGCGTTGGTGCTGATGATCTTCATGACACCGCTGACGCTGTATCTGGCGATTTTCGATCCGGTGTCGGACTGCGGCTGTTTCGGCGATGCCTGGGTATTGACTAACTGGGAGACATTTGCAAAGAACATCGTACTGCTGCTTGCCGCGATTGCTACATTCCAGTGGAGGAAAATGCTGATCAGATTCGTGACCCGAAAGATGGAATGGCTGATTTCTCTGTACACGATATTCTTTGTATTTACACTGTCGTTTTACTGTCTGGACCGTCTGCCTGTGCTGGACTTCCGTCCTTACAAGATCGGACAGAATATCATGAAAGGCATGAGTATTCCCGAAGGAGCGAAACCGAGTGTATATGAGAGTGTCTTTATCTTGGAAAAGAACGGGGAAAAGAAAGAGTTTACACTGGACAATTATCCGGACAGCACATGGATCTTTGTCGATACGCGTACTATTCTGAAAGAAAAAGGATACGAACCTTCGATTCACGACTTCTCCATGATGGATCTGAGCACGGGTGATGATATCACGGAAGACGTGCTGACGGATATGGGATATACCTTCCTGCTGGTGGCACATCGTATCGAAGAGGCGGACGACAGTAACATTGATTTGATTAATGAGATATATGACTACTCGGTAGAGCATGGTTACAGATTCTACTGCCTCACTTCCTCACCGGAAGAGCAGATAGAATTGTGGAAGGACAAGACCGGTGCGGAATATCCTTTCTGCCAGATGGACGACATTACGCTGAAGACGATGATTCGCTCCAATCCGGGACTGATGCTGATAAAGAACGGTACGATTCTGAACAAATGGAGTGATGAAGACATTCCGGATGAATATGTACTGACTGACAAACTGGAGAATCTGGAACTAGGTCAGCAGAAGGTTCGGAGTGACGTACATACGATTGGATACGTATTCTTGTGGTTTGTCATTCCGCTATTGCTGGTGTTGGGAGTGGACATTCTGATTGTCCGCCGACGCGAACGAAAGAACGAAAAGCGGAAGCAGCAACAGGAAGTAAAAGAACAATAAATTTATTAACCCTTTAAATAAAGAACAAAATGAGAAAGAACATTGTTGCAGGAAACTGGAAAATGAACAAAACCCTTCAAGAGGGTATCGCTTTGGCAAAAGAACTGAACGAAGCATTGGCTAACGAAAAGCCTAACTGTGATGTAATCATCTGTACTCCGTTTATCCACTTGGCATCTGTTACTCCGTTGGTAGACGCTGCTAAGATTGGTGTAGGTGCTGAAAACTGTGCAGACAAGGCATCCGGTGCATATACAGGTGAAGTTTCTGCTGAAATGGTAGCTTCTACAGGTGCAAAATATGTAATCCTGGGTCACTCAGAACGTCGTGCTTACTACGGTGAAACTGTTGCTATCCTCGAAGAAAAAGTAAAATTGGCTCTGGCTAACGGTCTGACTCCGATCTTCTGTATCGGTGAAGTGCTGGAAGAACGCGAAGCTAACAAGCAGAACGAAGTAGTAGCTGCTCAGATGGAATCTGTATTCTCTCTGTCTGCTGAAGACTTTTCTAAGATCGTCCTTGCTTACGAACCGGTTTGGGCTATCGGTACAGGTAAAACAGCTTCTCCCGAGCAAGCTCAGGAAATCCACGCTTTCATCCGTTCAATCGTAGCTGACAAGTATGGCAAGGAAATCGCTGACAACACTTCTATCCTTTACGGTGGTAGCTGCAAGCCTTCTAACGCTAAAGAACTGTTCTCTAATCCCGACGTAGACGGTGGACTGATTGGTGGTGCTGCTCTGAAAGTTTCTGACTTCAAGGGTATCATCGATGCGTTCAATGCATAATTATAATTTTTAGGCACGGATGACACGGATGACACGGATTTAAAGACTGTGCGCAGCTAACCGTGAAATCCGTGTAATCCGTGCCTGAAATTAAACTTTTATCGAATGAGAAAACTAGGTTTACTTTTATGTATGCTGGCTTTTACCGCTGTTGGTGCACAGGCGCAGAACATCATCAAGAGTCTGGAACGTACAGTGCCGGGACAGGGAAAGGTGACGATTCATCAAGACCCTAAGATAGAGGCATTGATAGGCGTGGAACGTCCTTCTATGGGCGAACAGAAAGTGTTGAAGGCAGCCGGATTCAGAATACAGGCGTATGCCGGTAATAATACCCGTGAGGCAAAGAATGATGCTTATCGTGTAGCTTCCCGCATCAAAGAGTATTTCCCCGAACTGACGATTTACACTTCGTTCAATCCTCCCCGCTGGCTTTGTCGTGTGGGTGATTTCCGGAGCATTGAAGAGGCGGATGCGATGATGCGTAAACTCAAGGCAACCGGTGTATTCAAAGAGGTCTCTATCGTCAAAGATCAGATCAATATTCCTTTATAATTGTATCATGTTAGAAAAAGAAGAAATTGTCTCTCCGAATCTGGAGGAATTGAAAAGTCATTATCACAGTATTATTACTTTGTTGGGTGAAGATGCCGGAAGGGAAGGTTTGCTGAAGACCCCCGAACGTGTTGCGAAGGCTATGCTGAGTCTGACAAAAGGTTATCATATGGACCCTCATGAAGTGTTGCGTTCGGCTAAGTTCCAGGAAGAATACAGCCAGATGGTGATAGTGAAAGACATTGATTTCTTCTCTCTCTGCGAACACCATATGTTGCCGTTCTACGGAAAAGCACATGTGGCATATATCCCTAACGGCTACATCACGGGATTGAGCAAGATTGCCCGGGTAGTCGATATCTTTTCCCATCGCCTGCAAGTGCAGGAACGCATGACACTGCAAATCAAAGACTGTATCCAAGAGACACTGAACCCATTGGGAGTGATGGTGGTAGTGGAGGCAAAGCATATGTGTATGCAGATGCGCGGCGTGGAAAAACAAAATTCTATTACTACTACTTCAGACTTTACAGGAGCTTTCAACCAGGCCAAGACTCGCGAAGAGTTTATGAATCTGATTCAGCACGGCAGGGTGTAACACGCTTTACAAAATGTGGACGATGTAGTTCCCCGTCAATGAGGATTGCCTCCGGCACCGATGAAGGGGTGTCTCGGCACCGATGAGGAGGGGGAGCGGCACCGATGAGAAATTTAGCGTAATACAACGCGGTCGCCCAGGCGCTTCGCCATCAGACTTTGCACTTCCCGCATCTCATTGTAACGCTGCATCAGCGAATTACATTTCTCATTGTCATGAGCGAGTGCCGGATCTTGCAGGGCATAAAGCATATGCTTCAGTTCTTCCGTGACAATCGCATACTTGAAGTTGATCATCAACATCGGGACGAGTTCGTACAGCCGTTCTTCATCTGTCACGATCTTCTGTGATTTCGAGTGATACTTACTTAGCTGATAACGTACATTGATCAAGTCCACGCTCAACCGGCTGATGGTCTGGTCGGGATGTGCCAGGAAATAGCGTTCCGCGATAAAACCGGCATCGTGTATATGCGTGGCGGCTTCTGTCAGAATCTGTCGGTGCAACGGATTATGGAAAGCCAGGTCGTCTTCCTTCAGATCATTCACCACATATTCGATAACGGTTACCGGAATTTCATTTCCTTCTTCGTCGGTAAGGTTGCACATCACTTTTTCACCATAACGGACTACTGCCTGCAGGATCAATCGCTCAAACTTATAGAACTCCTGACCTTCTTTCCCTTCCTGCGGAATAAAGGAGGTATAAGAATCTCCGGGAACAGCGGTATCCGTAGTGGAAGCAGGTGCATTGCCGGGAGGAAGTCCTGTCGCACCTCCTGTAGCAGCGGACATCGGAGCTGCGAAAGATACGATATTTCCTTCGTCATCATATTCGGGTTCCGGTGGCATTCCTGCATTGCCGTAGGGGCTCGATGGACTAGAATAAGTCGGAGCACCGGAATAAGCCGGTGTGCCGGAAGCGGCAGCTGTACCGGAAGTATCTCCGGTTGTTGAAGATGAATGATTATAGCTGGGACGATTGGCTTTTTCAGCCTGCGCCTCTCTTAATTTGGCGACTTCCGCTACCAGCAGTTTTTCTTCGATGCGCAGATGTTGGCTGCATTCTTTGATGTAGACATCCCGTATAATGGCTTCCGGTATGACGGAAATGCTTCGTACGATATTCGAAATCAGTTCCGCGCGTTTGATCGGATCTCTTCCCGCGTCTTCCATCAGAAGGTCGGTCTTGAAGCGGATGAAATCTTTCTCGTGCTCATGGATGAATGCCTGGAATTCTTCCGAATTATGTTTGCGGGCGAAGGAGTCCGGGTCGTCTCCGTCCGGAAGCAGGCATACTTTGATGTTCATGCCTTCTTCCAGCAGCATATCGATTCCGCGGATAGAGGCTTTGATACCGGCTACGTCACCGTCATAGAGTACGGTAATGTTATTGGTGAAACGGTGGATCAGACGAATCTGTCCAGGCGTCAATGCGGTGCCCGATGAAGCGACTACGTTTTCTATGCCCGACTGATGCATGGAGATAACGTCCGTGTATCCTTCCACAAGGAAACATCTGTCCTGCCTGACAATCGCCTGTTTGGCAAAATAGATTCCGTATAGCTCGTTACTCTTGTGGTAAATTTCCGACTCGGGAGAGTTGACATATTTCACCTTTACCCCTTTGGTGGCGGTGCTGAGCACACGTCCGCCGAAGGCGACCACCTTTCCGGAAAGGGTATGGACGGGGAAAATCACACGTCCCCAGAAGCGGTCACGAAGACGGTGGTCATCCGTTTCGTAGCAGATTCCCGTTTTCACCAGGAATTCTTTCTTGTAGCCTTTGCGCAATGCTTCTTGTGACATGGCATCATGGCTTTCCGTACAGTAACCCAACTGGAATTTCTCAATGATGTCATCACGAAATCCACGCTGACGGAAATAAGCTAGACCGATGCTGCGCCCGTCCACATGATTCTTTAAGATATTCTGAAAGTAATCGCGGGCGAAGTTGTTGACAATGAACATACTTTCGCGCGTTGTCTGCGCCTGTTTCTCTTCATTGGTCAGCTCCCGTTCTTTGATTTCGATGTTGTATTTCTTGGCGAGATATTTCAGTGCCTCGTAATACGACATCTGTTCGTGCTCCATGATGAAGTGGACCGAGTTTCCGCCCTTACCGCAGCTGAAACACTTGCAAAGTCCTTTGGCAGGGGAGACGCTGAATGACGGAGTCTTTTCGTTGTGGAACGGGCACAGACCTACATAGTTCACTCCGCGTTTGCGCAGGGTGACAAACTCAGACACTACATCTACAATCTGTGCGGCATCTAAAATTCGGTCTATGGTAACTTGATCTATCATTCTTCTTTTCTCCTGTGATTCCGTTTTTGCGGATACAAAGGTACATATAAAAAAATCCCCTGCAAAGAACTTTTTTGCAGGGGATGGTTAAATCTTATCGAAGGAGAGGATGATTTACTTGATCTTTTCCCGAATCTTGGTGAGGTAGGCTTTCATACCTTCCGCATCTTTCTTTTCGATGATTTCGAGAAGATTTTTCAGCTCTGTACGGATATTGGCCACTTGTCCCGGGGTGCGTGGGTTGAACAGGATTTCCTGCAGCAGGTAGTCATCTTCGCTCAGCAGCCCCTTTGCGATAGCCATGTGCTTCTTGAAAGTCGTTCCCGGAGCTTCCTGATGCTTCATCACGGCAGCAAATACGAAAGTCGAAACGAATGGGATGGAGAGCGAGTATGCCACCGTTTCATCATGTTCGTCGAACGTATATTCGAAGATGTTCAGGCGCAGCGTCTGGTAAAGGTCTTTGAAGAAAATCTTTCCCAAATGATCTCCTTCGCTGATGATAATCGCATTCTCGCTGCTCAGATTGCTGAGACTGGCAAATGTCGGTCCGAACATAGGGTGACTGGAAACGTAGCGGAATCCGCTTTCTTCGTAGAACTTCTTCAGTCCTGTCTTTACGGAAGCGATGTCACTGATGATACAGTCTTTGGGCAGCACAGGCAATACCTTGCGGAAAGCATCCAGCGTGTATTTTACGGTGACGGCATTGATGACCAGTTCGGGTTCGAATTCTTTGATTTCCTCCAGTGTGGTGAAACGATACGTGTTATACACGAAACGCAACTGGTGCGGGTTGACGTCAAACACGGCCGTCTCGTGCTGAAAACTCAGTATATCCGTAAAGAAGGAACCCATTTTACCGGCTCCGAGGATTAATATTCTCATATCTATTATTATTGGGGAGTTTCTCAAAAGTCAATAGTCTCTTCAAAAGTCAATAGTATCTCTAAAAGTTAATAGTATCTCACATTGGGGTGACTAACAAGTCGATTCTATCTTTATTCTCCTCCTTCCAGAAGGAGGAGAGGTAAGATACTACCGACTTTCTAGTCGGCCTCAGTTGTGTTACTGCCGACTTATTTGTTAGTTTCCATTTGATTTTTGAGTTCTTTTGGGCTTTTTATTTATTAATAATCTCTATCTGCTGGCGGACAGACTCTTCGTGGATTGCTTCGAAGATCAGCTTCATAAAGTCTGCGCTCATACCGCATTGTTCTCCTTGCGCACCGCGCTTTTCCAGGATTTCATTGTAGCGTCCTGCTTGAAGAACGGTGATTCCGTGTTCTTTTTTGTAAGTACCGATCTCACGTGCTACGCGCATTCTCTTAGCCAGTTCCTGGATGATGTTATCGTCGCATTCGTCGATTTGCTTACGCAGTTGGCTTAGGCTTTCTGTCGTCTGGGTTTCGGTACGGATCACCAATAAGTTGAGGATGTAGTCGAGTACATCGGGCGTTACCTGTTGAGAAGCGTCGCTCCACGCACAGTCCGGATTGCAGTGACTTTCCACGATCAGACCATCGAAGTTCAGGTCCATTGCCTGCTGGCAGAGCGGGGCAACCAGTTCGCGTTTTCCTCCGATGTGACTTGGGTCACAGAAAATCGGCAGGTTAGGCAGACGGCGACGCAGTTCGATAGGAATGTGCCATTGCGGAAGGTTGCGGTATATCTTTTTGTCATAGCTGCTGAAACCACGGTGGATAGCTCCCAAACGCTTCAAGCCTGCGTTGTTGATACGTTCCAGTGCACCGATCCACAATTCCAGGTCTGGGTTTACCGGATTTTTTACCAGCACGGGGATGTCGACCCCTTTCAATGCGTCGGCAATTTCCTGTACGGCGAAAGGATTGGCTGTGGTACGTGCGCCTACCCAAAGGATGTCGATTCCTGCTTTCAGACATTCGTAAACGTGTTTGGCAGTCGCTACTTCGGTAGAAACATACATACCTGTTTCTTTCTTCACTTCCTTCAGCCAGGCAAGTCCTTCCACACCGATTCCTTCGAAACCTCCCGGTTTGGTACGCGGTTTCCAGATACCGGCACGGTATATCTTTTGTCCTTTGGCTGCCAGTTGTTTGGCGGTTTCCATTACTTGTTCTTCAGTCTCTGCGCTACACGGGCCGGCGATAACAATCGGTCTTTTGGCTTCGATGCCCGGTAATAAAATTGATTCGAGTTCCATATTCTTATTGTTTTTATTTTATTCTTGTTCTTACTCTTTCGGGCAGGCGTTTCCTGGTCTGCCGCTGATTAACTTTTATCGGTCTTTTCTTTTTAAGAAAGCTTCTTGATTCTTTCCAATGCTTCCGCCAGTTTGGCATCCTTGCAACAAAGGGAAATACGGATAAACCTTGCTCCGTTGCTGCCAAAGATGAATCCCGGCGTGATAAATACCCTTGCCTGGTGCAATACTTTTTCGGTCAGTTCTTCTACATCCTTGCACGAAGCGGGAATCTTTCCCCAAAGGAACATACCCACCTGGTTTTCGTCGTAGGTACACCCCAGTGTTTTCATGATTTCGCCGGCCAGATGGCGACGGCCGCGATAGTTGTGGTTGTTACCTTCGTACCAGTCCGCTTCGGCTTCCAGAGCTGTGGCGGCTGCCAGTTGCATGGCACGGAACATACCGCTGTCGATATTGCTTTTTACTTTCAGTATCCATTGTACGAATTCGGCATTCGAAGCCAGCATTCCGATACGCCATCCCGGCATATTGTGGCTCTTGCTCATGGAGTTGAATTCGATGCAGCACTCTTTGGCTCCCGGTACGCTGAGAATACTGATCGGCTTTTCGTTCAGGATAAAGCTGTACGGGTTGTCATTCACGATGACGATATTCTTGCGGCGTGCGAAGTCTACCAGACGTTCGTAGAGTTCCGGAGTAGCGTTGGCTCCTGTCGGCATATTCGGATAGTTGGTCCACATTAGTTTCACGCGGTTCAGGTCCATCTTTTCCAATGCTTCGAAATCGGGCATCCAGCCGTCTTCTTCTTTCAGGTCGTAGCTGATTACTTCCGCACCGAGTATTTTACTCAGAGAAGTATAGGTGGGGTATCCCGGATTCGGCACCAGTACCTGTTCGCCCGGATTGACAAAAGCCAGCGTGACGTGAAGGATACCTTCTTTGGAACCGATCAGCGGCTGTATTTCCGTATTCGGATTCAGTTCCACTCCATACCAGCGTTGATACCAGGCTGCGAAACCTTTACGAAGTTCCGGTATGCCCACATACGGTTGGTAACCGTGTCCGTTGGGATCGTGAGCATTGTTGCACAATGTTTCGATGGTAACCTTTGAAGGAGGCATATCGGGACTTCCGATACCCAGACTGATAACATCTTTCCCTTCTGCATTCATTTGTGCTACCTCTTTCAGCTTCTTTGAGAAGTAGTATTCGCTGACACTTGCCAGTCTTTCGGCAGGAGCGATTTTATACGTTTGACTTTCCTTCTGCATATTCGCCTAATATTTTAAGTTCTTTGGTTAATGGAGTAATTGCTGCTATAGATTGTTTATATCTCAGATAATCATTGAAAGATACATCGACGTAAAACTGATATTCCCATTCCCGTCCGATGATCGGCAGCGATTGTATCTTTGTCAGATTGATGTTGTAGAACGAAAGAATGGATAATACTTGCGACAGGCTTCCTTCTGTGTGTGGCAATGTGAATACCATGCTTGCCTTGTTGGTCGCCTTTGCGTGATGCTGGCGGAGTTCGTCCACTTGCCACGGATCGGCAACTACCAGAAAACGGGTGAAGTTGTGCTTGTTGGTCTCAATGCCTTCTTGCAGCACTTTCATTCCGTAGCGTTCTGCCGCCGTTTTCGAGCAAATGGCTGCATGCCCTTTCAGGTTTTCTTTCTTGATGATTTCCGCGCTGCGTGCCGTATCTTCTCCTTCCACTACTTTGAGTTGCGGATGCTGATTCAGAAAATCACGGCACTGCATCAGGGCGATAGGGTGGGAGTTGACTTCTGTCAGGTCTTCCCAGCTTTCTTCGGGCAGGCAGACGAAGCTATGTGAGATGCGCAGCTTGTATTCGCCGATAATCTGCGTACCGCTTTGTCTCAACAGTTCATTGTTGTGCAGCAGGCTTCCCGCTATCGTATTTTCGATGGCTAGCATTCCGATGACCTGGCTGTCTTTCCGTATCGAAGTAAACACGTCTTCGAAGTTGGCACAACAGATTAACTCTATTTCTTCTCCCTCGAAGTACTTGTGTGCGGCGATATCGTGATATGAGCCGAGTGTTCCTTGAATTGCTATCTTTTTCATTGTTCTAATAGGGTTATATAAAAAAATCCCGCGTCCATATGGAAGCGGGATTTATATGATTAATTTCTTCATCTCAGTCCTTAAGCATCATGTCACTTGATACATACAAACTCCCGCTCTACTTTCTGGCTAAAGTAAAAGTAAAAAAAGAAGTAATATGCATAAGAAAATGATTTCATACGAATCTTTGTTTCTGCTTTGGTTTCTAATTCTGGGGCAAAAGTAATAATTTTCTGTTAGATGCAAACAAAAAGCGATACTTTTTTTGTTTTCTTCTCTAAAAAAGATGAAAAGGTCACCTGATATGACAGTAATGTTTCAGTTAAAAATGAGTATATACCGCCGTCTGCCTAGAAGATTCCCGGGAGTGCTTCCGGTTTCGGTCCCAGGTTCTTGAATTCTCCGTTCAGACTAGCTTCGTCTTTTGGATTCAGCTCCAGTGACTTCTTCATGTCTTCTACGGAACCGTCTTTATCACCGTTCAGTAGTTTGGCGCGTCCGCGTTCTTTATAGGCTTCGGCGAAGTTCGGGTTCAACTCGATGGCTTCGTCAAACAGGGCGATTGCTTCCGCCAGTTTCTTCTGATTGATATAAAGCTGTCCCAGATAGAGATAGGCTTGTTCGTTGAATGGGTTTATTTCCGTTACAAACTTGTAGTCCGTTTCCGCTTCTTCTTCCTGTCCGTTGGCTTCTTTCACCTTGCCACGCAGCAGGATGGCGGTCTCTTCTTCCGGATTCTGGGCGAGTACGGCGTCTATGTCTTCCATTGTTTCCTTGTATTGCTTCATTTTCAGCAGAGCTTCCGCACGCATCAGACGGGCTTCGATGAAGTCGTCTTTCAGAGTGATGGCTTTCGTCAGATGAGCGATGGTCATGATTTCGTCATCCTGTCCTTTGCGGGCTTTTCCGAGCAGGAAGTGTGCGACTGCATTTCCTTCTTCGATGGCGATTGCTTTGCCGGCAGCCTCTTCCATTGCTTTGTAATCTTCCTGGATGTAGCAGACATTGGCCAGTGTGAGGAATGTGCTGGTCACATGAGGTTCCATTACTGCCATTTTCTCCAGAAGTTCGCGGGCTTTTTCGGTTTCTCCCATCGGGATGTAAAGTTGGCTGAGATAGCCCATCGTTTCGAAATCCTCTTCGATGGCAAGCGCCTCGGTAAAGCACTTTATGGCATAATCCGGACGTCCCATGCGTTGTGCACGCAAGCCGTCATATTTGAATATCTCGAAGTTTTTCTGATCGTTTTTCTGTTTTTCACTCTCCGGAGTTTCGGACTTACCGGAGAAAAAAGACTTAAAAAAGTTCGGCATGATAGTGTTGTTTTAGAGTTTATCTGCAAATGTAATAACTTATTTTGAAATATGTAGCATTCCGTCCTGCATCTTCAGCTCGCCTTCGTCCAATAAATATCGGATTACTTGTCCGATATCCTCTTTTTCCGCCTTTATCTGATCGGCTGTTTCGGCAGGAGTGAGAGGGCTGTGGCTGAGTAAGTTGAGTATTTGCCTTTTCACTTCTTCGTAAGATTTCTCGGATAAGTTGTCGGTGGCACGCTTGCTGAGGCAGACATCGCATTGCCCGCAGTTGTGTTCGTTTTTCTCTCCGAAGTAGCGGAGAAGCATCCGGCTCCGGCATATGTTTTCGGTGGTGACGTATTCTTCCATTGCCTTGATGCGTGCTTCATAGCGTGCTTTGCGCTCTTCGTAGACGCTGGGGGGGATATGCAGGAAACGTAATTCCAGTCGTTCGCGCGTATATATAATATAAGGTGTCTTTTTGCGGGGAATGTAGTCCACGATGCGGCGTTTGGTTAACGTCACCAATATATTATAGATTTGCTGGCGTGTCAGTCCGGTGCGGATGGCAAGAGACTCTTCGCTGATGTAGGCATAATCGGTGAAAACTCCTGTGTATGAGCGAAGAATACTCTGTATCAGAGCTTCCGCCTCCTTTCCCATCTCCCGCAACTTGTATAGTTCGTCCCGACGGATGGTAAAGAGAATCCGTGATGAATTATCCTGTTCGTCCGTGTATTCCAGATAGCCTGCCTGAGTCAGTATTTTCAAGGCACTGTCTACCGGCACCGGAAAGTATTTGAACTTCCGGCAGAACTCTTCCAGATTGAATTCGCGGATACATTGAAAACCGTCGCCCATCGCCATTTGGTAATAGTACTGGAGATGTTCGTAGACATTCAGAATGTACTCCTTGTCGGGGAAGGTGTCGACCACTCGTTTATGGAGTGTTGTCTTGTCCGATTTGGAGTACAGGATGACGGCATAGGCTTTCTCTCCGTCTCTTCCGGCACGTCCGGCTTCCTGAAAGTAGGCTTCGGGAGAATCGGGCAGGTCGAGATGCAGCACGATGCGGACATCCGGCTTGTCGATACCCATGCCGAAGGCATTGGTTGCCACCATGACGCGGACTTCTCCGCTTTGCCAGCGTTTCTGCCGGAGGTCTTTGACGGCATTGTCCAGCCCTGCATGATAGAAGTCGGCGGTTATACCTTCGTTCATCAGCAGTTCGGTGATTTCTTTGGTGCGGCGTCTGTTGCGGACATAGATGATGGCACTGCCCGATATTCGTTGCAGGATATACGGGATTTCTTTCGTTTTATTGTCGGTTTTGCGCACGATATATGCCAGATTCTTCCGTTCAAAGCTCATGCGGAAGACATTTCCTTCCCGGAATTTCAGACGGGCCTGAATATCTGTTACGACTTCCGGAGTGGCCGTAGCTGTCAGTGCCAGTACCGGAACTTCCGGCAATAGTTCCCGTATCTCTGCAATTTTCAGATATGCCGGGCGGAAGTCGTATCCCCATTGTGAGATACAGTGGCTTTCGTCTACCGTAATCATGGAGACTTTCATCGAACGCAACTTGGTGCGGAATATTTCCGTATCCAGCCGTTCCGGAGAAATATAAAGGAATTTGTAATTGCCGAAGATGCAGTTTTCGAGTGCGGTAAGTATTTCCTGCCGCGTCATGCCCGAATAGATGGCAAGAGCTTTGATTTCCCGCTTCCGCAGATTCTGCACCTGATCTTTCATCAGGGCGATAAGCGGGGTGATGACGATACAAATGCCCTCCTGGGCGAGAGCGGGCACTTGAAATGTAATAGACTTACCGCCTCCGGTAGGCATCAGTCCCAGTGTGTCTTTGCCTTCGCCGATACTGGTGATGATCTCCTCCTGCAAGTCGCGGAAGGAGTCATAACCCCAGTATTGTTTTAATATCTCCTGATACTTATTCAATCGGCTTTATATCCTCGATTTGAAGTTGGACTTCGCCACGCTTGTGCGTGTTCTCCTCGATCGTATAGCAGATGTCGAATGAACGCTTCGTCTTGATATAGCGCACATGAGAACTCTGTCCGAATGCGATGCCGTTCATGACGTTATTCGACTTGTTGTCAACCAGTTCCAGCTTGATATGTTCCTGGTCGCGTCCCACTACTTTGCTGGTTCCGTAGTCATAGACGTGATGCGTACAGAAGATCGGTTTGATATTGTCCGGACCGAAAGGATTGAATTTCTTCAGGTCATTGAAGAATTTCGATGTGATGTCTCTGAAGTCGATCTCCGCATCTATATTGATGACGGCGCTGGTTTGTTCCGGCAGAATATGTTGTGACACATATTCTTCAAATCGTCGGGTAAAGGCTTCCACATTCTCCACTTTCATGGATAACCCCGCTGCATAGGTATGTCCGCCGAAGTTCTCCAACAGGTCGCGGCAATGTTCAATCGCTTTGTACACATCAAATCCGGAGACGGAACGTGCGGAACCGGTGGCCATATCATCCGTCCGTGTGAGTACTACTGCCGGGCGGTAGTAAACTTCTGTCAGACGGGATGCTACGATGCCGATGACACCTTTGTGCCATTCCTCATTATAAAGCACGATGGAACGGCGTTCGGACAGCCCTTCCAGATTGGCCACAATATTGTTAGCTTCTTCTGTCATGCTCTTGTCGAGGTCTTTCCGGGTTTCGTTGTACTGATTGATCTGTCCCGCTTTCTCCAGTGCGGCAGAAAAGTCCTTCTCTGTGAGGAGGTCCACCGCTTCCTTACCGTTCTGGATGCGTCCCGATGCGTTGATACGTGGTCCGATTTTGAACACGATATCGCTGACGGTGATCTCCTTTTCGGAGAGTCCGCATACATCGATGATGGCTTTCATGCCGACGCTGGGGTTGCTGTTCAGTTGCTTCAGACCGTGATAGGCGAGAATACGGTTTTCGCCCATGATCGGGACGATGTCCGACGCAATGCTCACCGCTACGAGGTCGAGCAATGGAATCAGATGATGAAATTCAATACCATTGTTGATAGCAAATGCCTGCATAAACTTAAAACCGACTCCGCAACCGGAAAGGTGGGTGTATGGATAAGTGTTGTCCAGGCGTTTGGCATTCAGGATTGCGACGGCAGGGGGGAGGATATCGTCCGGCACATGATGGTCGCAGATGATAAAGTCGATTCCCTTTTCTTTCGCATACGTTATTTCCTCCACTGCTTTGATTCCGCAGTCGAGTACGATGATCAATCCTACGCCGGTCTCTGAGGCATAGTCAACTCCTTTTTTAGAAATGCCATACCCTTCGTTGTAGCGGTCGGGTATGTAATAGTCAATGTTCGAATAGAACTGTTGAATAAACTTGTAGACCAGTGCTACGGCAGTAGTACCGTCTACATCATAATCTCCATAAATCAGAATACGCTCTTTCTTTCCCATCGCCTTGTTCAGACGTTCTACTGCAATGTCCATGTCCTTCATCAGGAACGGATCGTGCAGGTCGGGCAATTGCGGGCGGAAAAACTTCTTGGCATCTCCTGCCTTCGTTATTCCCCGCTGCACCAAAAGTTGTCCAAGTATCGGGCTAATGCCTAATTCCTGGGCCAATGTCTGGCTTGTCTCTGCCTGTTCGGGTGTAATGGGTTGATAATTCCATTTGTGATTCATTTTATATATTGTTTTTTCTTTTTCTGTTCTCAGGGGTCAGAAAGGCGCTACTTTCCAACAAGGGGTAAAAGTACGAAAAAAAGCGGAAGGGTATAGTAGATATGACGAAAATATTTCAAAACCTGTGGAATTAGCTCCTTACGGGCTTGGTATTCAAATGGAGCAAATGCATACAGATTTGAATCAACCGCTGATTCGCATTAATAGCTAATAAAGCGAAAATGAAAATTAAGTCCGAAGATTATTCTCCTCATAACATCATAAGGTATTCAGTTATATGACACAAAAAGAGAAGGGTAGTATTGTAGCAATAATTCATCGATTTACCTAGAAAATAAAGAACTTTTCAAAATCAGCACCAACATCTATACGAAAGACTTTGACTAATTATGCAGTAACCTCCAATCATTTATTAATAAATTCTTTCATCGTTTATTATAAACGTCCTCCAAGTTTATTATAAACTCTAATTTCGTTATTCCTGCAATAAACATCCATTTTAAGCAACAAAAAGGGCTGCAATTCCCATAAGGAATCGCAGCCCTTAGCTTGTATCAGACTATCCAACAAGCATTACCCGGAGTGGGAATGCCTGTAATCTGTTATTATATAATACTTATTATTGCTCATATTTCGTCTATATTATCAATGTTATCGAATTTACTTCCGGTTTTCACTTACAAAGATACAACATTAAAAGCGGTTTGTCAAGTCCTCCATGCTTCTTTCATACATCTGATTACAAATCACATATAAATGAATTAATTTATATCTGAATATATTAGTTATATGACGGGAGAAGTATATCTTTGTGTGATTAGTTGCTACACGAAATATGAATCCAAAACTTACAGACTGTTTATGAGAAGAAATCTTGTTGGTATCATTGTTCTAATCTTGTTGTCCGTTAGGGTCGTAAATGCACAGACTGTTGCTGACTCTATAGCAATAGTGACAGCTCCTTGGGAAGTGGTAACCGTAGAAAATGGAATTGTACATAAGCGGGCTTCCATCCCTTTTCTTTATCAAGGCGCTCAGTCCATTAATATATTGGAGATAAATCCGAGGACTGGCAAAAAGATCGGCATTGCCTTTACCGGACAATTGGAGAAAATAAGCCGGATTGCCCGGAAACATCAGGCCATCGGAGCCATCAACGGCTCCTATTTTGATATGACGAAAGGAAACTCCGTCTGTTTTCTGAAGGTGGGAAGTCAGGTTGTGGACACTACTTCGTTGGATGAATTGAAGTTGCGGGTGACAGGAGCGGTTTATGAGAAGAAAGGAAAAGTGAAGCTCATTCCTTGGGACAGGCAGATCGAGAAGAACTACAAGAAAAATAAAGGTTCTGTGTTAGCTTCTGGCCCGTTGATGCTGAAAGACGGGGAATACTATGACTGGAGTCAGTGCAATGCCAATTTTATAGAAACCAAACATCCGCGTAGTGCTATTTGTCTGACTGAAGAAGGAAAGATTCTGTTTGTTACTGTCGATGGGCGATCTCCGGAAAATGCTGTCGGAATCAACATTCCGGAACTGGCACATCTGCTTCATGTATTGGGTGGAAAAGATGCGCTGAATCTGGATGGAGGAGGTTCTACCGCCTTATGGCTGTCCGGTGCACCGGAAGAGGGAATTGTGAACTTTCCCTGTGATAACAGAAACTATGATCATCAAGGAGAGCGTAAAGTGGCAAACTTCCTTTATGTTCATTAAGAGAGTATTCACATGGTTGCTGTTCACTTTTGGAGAGAGGAATTATATATAATATAATGTATAAGCAAGTAATTTCTATTATATAGCGGACATGATTCAGTATAAAACTTTTCTTATCGCTCAGGTTTTGGCTCTCCGAAGTCAGGCAGCGATGAGGAATGGTCCTGGCACCGGGGAAGGCTTATTTCTTTCAGTTTTTCTTCTTGCGTACGTCCTTCCCTTCGAATTTGCAGATTGCCTCTATCCAGTCTTCGGTTAGCGGCATCGACTCATGTTTTTCCAGGTCGAAAGTTACCATGATCGATTTGCAGATACATTTCACCTCTAGGGTTTCCGTGTCGATCACCCGTTGGATGAGATGAAAGCTTTTGGTTCCAATTTCAGAAACGGCGGTTTGTACGGCAATATGATCGGATGCGAAAATCTGCTTTACAAAATTGGCTTCGATATGAACGACCACTATACCGATCTTTTCCCAGTCCACTCCCGGACATACGGAGGCGAAATATTCAGTCTTCCCTAAGTCATAGAAAGAAAAGTAGACAGTGTTGTTGACGTGACCGAATTTATCTACGTCGTTGAAGCGCAACTGGATAGGCAGTGCATGATGAAATACGATTTCTTCCATTGTTTTCCCTTAATCTTTTTTATTTCGACGCAAAAGTACTACTTTTGCGTGTTATTCTCAACAGAAATAGTTCAAGAAATGATAGAAGATATTAAAAAAGCCTGTCAGGTGATGAATGAAGGAGGTGTCATCCTTTATCCTACCGATACTGTATGGGGCATAGGCTGCGACGCTACTAACGAAGAGGCTGTACACCGGGTGTATGAGATAAAAAAACGTGCCGATAGCAAGGCTATGCTGGTACTGGTAGACTCTCCTGTGAAGGTGGATTTTTATGTACAGGATGTCCCCGATGTGGCATGGGACCTGATAGAAGTAGCCGATAAACCATTGACTATTATTTATTCCGGTGCACGGAATTTGGCTCCGAACCTGCTGGCGGAAGATGGCAGCGTGGGTATCCGGGTGACCAATGAAGAATTCTCCAGACGACTTTGTCAGCAATTTCGTAAAGCCATTGTTTCCACTTCTGCCAATATCAGCGGACAGCCGGGAGCGGCCAACTTTACTGAGATCAGCGAAGAAGTCAAGTCGGCAGTGGACTATATAGTCGGCTTCCGACAGGATGATATGAGCCGTCCCAAGCCCTCAAGTATTATAAAGTTAGATAAAGGCGGAGTGATCAAGATAATTCGTGAATAGATGAAAAGAGAGGAGAGACAGAGTTTACTACAGCGTTGCATCAAATGGCGGGAAGCTAATATTAAGGAAAAGCAGTTTATCCTGATATTGAGCTTTCTGGTCGGGATCTTCACTGCGATTGCCGCTTTATTTTTGAAGTTCCTTATTCATCAGATACAGAATTTTCTGACAAACAACTTTAATGCGACATCGGCCAACTATTTGTATTTGGTATATCCGGTGATCGGTATTTTCCTGGCGGGATGGTTTGTGCGTAATATCGTGAAGGATGACATCAGTCATGGTGTTACCAAGATCCTGTATGCGATTTCGCGTCGTCAGGGGCGTATCAAACGACATAATATCTGGTCGTCTACAATTGCCAGTGCCATCACGATCGGCTTCGGTGGATCGGTTGGAGCGGAGGCACCGATTGTGCTGACGGGTTCGGCCATCGGCTCCAATCTGGGAAGTGTTTTCAAGATGGAACACCGCACGCTGATGCTGCTCGTCGGCTGTGGCGCGGCAGGGGCGATTGCGGGAATCTTTAAGGCCCCGATTGCCGGACTGGTATTTACGCTGGAAGTGCTGATGATCGACCTTACGATGTCTTCTCTACTTCCTTTGCTGATTTCCGCCGTGACTGCGGCAACTGTTTCCTATATCACAACCGGAACGGAGGCTATGTTCAAGTTCAACCTCGACCAGGCTTTCGAACTGGAACGTATCCCTTACGTGATCTTGCTGGGAATCTTCTGCGGACTGATTTCTCTCTACTTCACACGGGCGATGAACTCCATTGAAGGGGTATTCGGAAAACTCAAGAACCCTTATCAGAAACTTGCTTTTGGCGGTGTGATGCTGAGTGTGCTGATTTTCCTTTTTCCTCCGCTCTACGGTGAAGGCTATGATACAATCGAACTTCTGCTGAACGGAACTTCGGCAGCGGAATGGGACACGGTTATGAACAACTCTATGTTCTACGGCTATGGTAATCTGTTGCAGGTTTATCTGATGCTGATTATCTTGCTGAAAGTGTTTGCTTCCAGTGCGACGAACGGTGGCGGCGGGTGTGGTGGTATTTTCGCTCCTTCGCTTTATCTAGGGTGTATTGCCGGATTCGTGTTTTCTCATTTCAGCAATGACTTTGCCTTTTCCGCCTATCTGCCCGAAAAGAATTTCGCCTTGATGGGAATGGCGGGTGTTATGAGTGGGGTTATGCACGCTCCGTTGACAGGAGTGTTCCTGATAGCCGAGCTGACCGGAGGTTACGATTTGTTCCTGCCGTTGATGATTGTGTCTGTCAGTTCTTATTTAACGATTATAGCTTTCGAGCCTCATAGTATTTACTCCATGCGTCTTGCCAAGCGCGGTCAACTCCTCACACATCATAAGGATAAGGCAGTGCTGACCTTGATGAAGATGGAGAATGTGGTGGAGAAAGATTTTGTAGCCGTGCATCCGGAAATGGACTTGGGAGAGTTGGTAAAAGCCATTGCCGCTTCCCACCGTAATATGTTTCCGGTGACGGATAAAAAGACCGGCGAATTGTTGGGAATTGTCCTGCTCGACGATATCCGCAACATCATGTTCCGGCAAGAACTTTATCACCGTTTTACTGTTAATAAATTAATGACATCTGCTCCTGCCAAGATATTCGATACGGATGGAATGGAACAAGTGATGCAGACGTTTGATGATACCAAAGCATGGAATCTGCCGGTAGTGGACGAAGAAGGACGATATCAGGGATTTGTCTCCAAATCAAAGATATTTAACTCATACCGCCAAGTACTGGTACATTTTTCTGAAGATTAACCGGCAAGGTGCCGGAGCCAGGTTACTATGCAGATAACTTCTACGAAGATAATAAGAAGATTATGAAGAAAGAAGATTTAAGGATCGTTTATATGGGTACTCCCGATTTTGCGGTGGAGGCCCTGCGTCAGTTGGTAGAGGGTGGTTATAACGTGGTAGGCGTGATAACGATGCCCGATAAACCGGCCGGACGCGGACACAAAATTCAATATTCTCCTGTCAAGCAATATGCACTCGAACAGAACTTGCCGTTGCTGCAACCGGAGAAACTGAAGGATGAGGCTTTTGTGCAGGCACTTCGTGAGTGGAAAGCTGATCTTCAGATTGTGGTTGCTTTTCGTATGTTGCCGGAGGTGGTCTGGAATATGCCGCGGTTGGGTACTTTCAACTTGCACGCTTCGTTGCTTCCTCAGTATCGGGGTGCTGCTCCTATCAATTGGGCGGTTATCAACGGCGATACGGAGACTGGTATCACTACCTTCTTCCTGCAACACGAGATTGATACCGGAAAAGTGATTCAGCAAGTACGTGTCCCCATTGCCGACACGGATAATGTGGAAGTGGTGCACGATAAACTGATGATCCTCGGTGGTAAGCTGGTGCTCGAAACCGTGGATGCGATCTTGAATGATACGGTGAAACCAATTGCTCAGGAAGATATGGCAGTGGTGGGCGAACTACGTCCCGCTCCGAAGATATTTAAGGAGACTTGCCGGATTGACTGGAATTCTCCGGTGAAAAAGGTGTATGATTTCATTCGTGGTCTGTCGCCTTATCCTGCTGCATGGAGTGAGTTGGTCAGTCCGGAAGGAGAAGCGGTGGTGATGAAGATTTTTGAGAGCGAGAAGATTTATGAGGCACATCAGTTGCCTGTCGGAACAGTTGTGACGGATGGCAAGAAATATATAAAGGTGGCTGTGCCCGATGGATTTGTTTCTGTCCTCTCTTTGCAGCTTCCCGGCAAGAAACGTCTGAAGACCGATGAATTGCTTCGTGGATTCCGCTTGTCGGATGGATATAAAATGAATTGATAGAATGAACTGACCACGGTCAAGCTAACTTAGAACTTAAAACAATAGAATGATGAAACCGATTATTTCTCCTTCCATCCTTTCTGCCGACTTTGGTTATCTGGCGAGAGATATTGAAATGATAAACCGCAGCGAAGCGGAGTGGGTACATATTGATATAATGGATGGAGTATTTGTTCCTAATATTTCATTCGGCTTCCCGGTGTTGAAGTATGTAGCAAAGTTGACGGACAAACCGTTGGATGTACATCTGATGATAGTCAATCCGGAGAAGTTTATCCCTGAAGTGAAAGCGTTGGGCGCACATACGATGAATGTTCACTATGAGGCTTGTACGCATCTTCATCGGGTGATTCAGCAAATCAAAGAAGCTGGAATGCAGCCGGCAGTGACAATCAATCCGGCAACTCCTGTTGCTTTATTGCAGGATATCATTCAGGATGTGTATATGGTACTTATCATGAGTGTGAATCCGGGTTTTGGCGGGCAGAAGTTCATTGAGCATTCTGTAGAGAAAGTCCGTGAATTGCGTGCTTTAATAGAACGGACCGGTTCAAAAGCATTGATTGAAGTGGATGGAGGTGTGAATTTGGAAACGGGTGCCCGACTGGTGGAAGCAGGAGCGGATGTGCTGGTAGCCGGCAATGCTGTCTTCGGAGCACCGGACCCGGAAGAGATGATCCGCCAGTTACACAAGTTGTAACGGACACATTGAATACTGCCTCTTTACATCAGTATCCTTATATACGCCTGATTATCCCGTGGATAGCAGGCGTTTTTTGTGGAGATTGCTTCTTTGATCAATCGACGGAACTGTTTTGGAGTATTCTGAACTTTGGTCTCTTTGCCGGACTGTGCATTGCCCTCTATTTTCTGAAACGGCGTTCACTTCGGTGGTGTTTTGGAATATCTGTCTTTGTGCTTTGTTTCGCAGGCGGGTGGCTAGGCATTACTTGTCAATTAAAACAAACGGTATATGACTTTCCGGAGAAGGAAGCGGTTTATCGGGTACGACTAACGGATACTCCGGAGACTAAAGAACGGACGTTGCTCTGTAGGGTATTGCTTAAAGAGCTGCGAGATTCGTCAGGGGTATGTCCGATAGGGCGAAAGGCTATTCTTTATTTGCAGAAAGATTCATTGTTTACTTTATTGAAACTGGGGGATAAACAATTAAAGATAGGAGATGAACTGCTGGTATCTGCCCGCATTGCTCCACCCGCTAACGGAGGAAACTTTGATGAGTTTGACTATGCCCGCTATTTGATGCGTCATGGCATTAGTGGAACGGGGTACGTAGCATCCGGGAAATGGGCGTTATGGTCACCATCTATCAGGTATACTGCGATGTTTTGTCAGGAAAAGGTGATAAACCTTTATCGGAAGCTGGGATTTGAAGGAGATGAACTGGCTGTGCTTTCAGCGTTGACCGTGGGTGAGAAGACCGATTTAAGTGACTCTATCCGTGAAAGTTATTCAGTATCCGGTGCCAGTCATGTCTTGGCTCTATCCGGCCTGCATATAGGGCTTTTGTATGCTTTGCTTTTCCTCCTTTTGAAACCTCTAGCAAGGAAGTGGCAGGCAGGGCGATATTTCCGTTCCGTTCTGCTCCTTGTTTTATTATGGTCTTTTGCCTTTTTTACCGGTCTGTCACCGTCTGTCGTCCGTTCGGTAAGTATGTTCTCGGTTTTGGCAATAGCGGAACTGTTCGGACGCCAATCATTGACTCTGAATACACTGGCTGCTACCGCATGGGTAATGCTGTTGGTCAATCCGGCTTGGTTGTTCGATGTTGGTTTTCAATTATCTTTTCTAGCTGTACTTTCTATTTTGATGATTCAGAAACCGGTCTATCAGTTGTTGCCTGTGAAGAGCAGGATAGGAAAATATGTTTGGGGATTGATGAGTGTATCGATAGCTGCGCAAATAGGAACTGCTCCGCTTGTAATGCTGTATTTCTCCCGTTTCTCCACTCATTTTCTGCTGACTAATTTAGTAGTCATACCTTTGGTGACTGTAACTTTGTATGCTGCCGTTCTTATGCTTCTTCTGACTCCACTGCCTGCCGTTCAGTTTGTTATGGCGGGAGCAGTCAGATTCCTGTTGAAAGTGTTGAATGATTTTGTCCGGTGGGTTGAGCAACTTCCTTATGCTTCCTTGGATGGTATCTGGCTTTATCGTCTGGAGGTGTTGGGCATCTACATTTTCTTGTTGCTTTTTCTTTATTATTTGAAGACCCGAAGGTTCAGGAATCTTGTTGTTTGCTTTTCCTGCCTGTTGTGTCTGGGCATTTATCACACGGTCATGCGCTGGTATGACCGTCCTTGTCCGAGCCTTGTATTTTACAATGTCCGTGGTTGTCCGGCGATTCATTGTATTGCTGAGGATGGGACTTCTTGGCTGAACTATGCCGATACCCTTTCTGATAAGCGCCGTTTGCAGGCTGTAGCGGCTAATTATTGGAGACGTCATCAACTTCTGCCTCCAATAGAAGTAACGGCTGATTGTCAGAACGTTGACTTCTGTCGTCATCAGCAGATTGTATTTTATCATGGCTACCGTATTTGTATGGTGACCGATAATCGATGGCGGAACAAATCTGCCGCTTCACCGTTATTTATTAATTATATGTACTTATGCAAAGGCTATAACGGTCGTCTGGAAGAACTTACCGGACTCTTTTCTCCATCTTGTATCCTGTTGGATGCTTCCCTTTCCGATGATCGCAAACAGTTCTTCCGGGAGGAATGTAAGAGACTGCATCTGCATTTTATCACTCTGTCTGAAGAAGGTTCTGTGCGGTTTTTGCTCTAAGTACGAAGAATTATCGTACATTTGCAACTCGAAAAAGAATATGGTATGTTGACTAAAGTAATAGAACAGGCAAAAATCGACCACTTTACCAAGTGGTTTGAGCGCGCTGACAAAATAGTAATCGTTTCTCACGTGTCGCCCGACGGCGATGCTATCGGCTCTTCACTGGGGCTTTATCACTTCCTGGATTCACAGGAGAAGACAGTAAATGTAATTGTTCCTAACGCTTTCCCCGATTTCCTCCGCTGGATGCCGGGCAGCAAGGATATCCTTTTGTATGACCGCTATAAGGACTTTGCGGACAAATTGATTGCCGAAGCTGATGTGATTTGCTGTCTGGACTTTAATGCCTTAAAGCGTATTGATGAGATGGCGGATGCCGTGGCAGCTTCTCCGGCACGCAAAGTGATGATCGACCATCATCTTTATCCCGAAGAATTCTGTAAGATTACCATGTCTTATCCTAAGATATCTTCCACTTCCGAACTGATATTCCGTCTGATTTGTCGTATGGGCTACTTCAGTGATATTTCAAAGGAAGGAGCAGAATGTATCTATACCGGTATGATGACGGATACAGGTGGCTTTACCTACAATTCCAACAATCGCGAGATTTATTTTATCATCAGCGAACTCCTTTCCAAAGGGATTGATAAAGATGATATCTACCGTAAAGTATACAATACATATTCAGAGAGCCGCCTGCGTCTGATGGGGTATGTGTTGTCAAATATGGTGGTTTACTCAGATTACAATGCCGCATTGATATCGCTGACAAAGGAAGAACAAAGTAAGTTTGACTATATAAAAGGTGACAGCGAAGGGTTTGTGAATATTCCCCTTACCATTAAGAACGTATGTTTCTCCTGTTTCTTGCGGGAAGATACGGAAAAGCCAATGATTAAGATTTCGCTCCGTTCGGTCGGTACTTTCCCATGCAATCAGCTTGCAGCCGAATTTTTTAACGGAGGCGGTCATCTGAATGCTTCGGGCGGTGAATTTTTCGGAACGATAGAGGAGGCGAAAGCCGTTTTCGAACAGGCACTGGAGAAATATAAACCTTTGTTGACAGCCAAAAGCTAAGAATGGAAGGTTAAAAGTAGACAGAGAAAGGTTAAAAGTTACCAACTTTCAACTTTCCCCTTTCATCTTTCAATGAATTTGAGATACATTTGTGCAGAATATAGCTAAATAACAGATAATGAAGAAACTTGTATTTTTATTTCTCTCTTTGTTGGCAGCCGGAGGTATATTCCAGGCGTGCGACGATTCAAAGACTTACGCTGAAATGTTGGAGGACGAAAAGAATGCGGTGAATAAATTCATCAAAGATAAAAGAATCCAGATCATTTCACAGGACGAATTTGAGAAGAATGATACTGTCACCGATTTGATCCGGAACGAATACGTTGCCCTCTCCGATGGTGTATATATGCAGATTGTAGATCGTGGAAGTGCCGAGAACAAAACGGATACTTTCGCTAACAACAATGAAATCTGCGTCCGTTATATCGAAGAAGATATAATGACACGCGACACTACCTGTTTCAATGTCTTCCTCGAAGAGTGGGGAGATGCAAATCAGCTTTACACGAATCCCGCTGTATTCCGTTATGTAGCCGAAGGCAGCTATGTGTACGGTACTTTCATACAAATGGACTATTACTGGGCAAGTTATTATCAGTCAACAGCAGTACCTGCAGGCTGGCTGCTTGCACTACCTTTTGTGCGCAACTACGCTCACGTACGTTTGATCGTTCCTTCCAAGGTAGGACATTCATCAGCACAACAATACGTCAATCCATACTATTATGATATTTGGACATTCAGCAAAGCACTGAATTAACCCCCATATAAATCTTAGTTAAAAGACCTATGACTCTAATCAAATCTATCTCTGGAATCCGCGGAACTATTGGCGGAGGAGCGGGTGAGGGACTAAATCCGCTTGACATTGTAAAATTCACCTCGGCTTATGCTACTTTGATTCGTAAGACCTGTAAGGCACAAAGCAACAAAATTGTAGTGGGACGCGACGCCCGCATCTCAGGTGAAATGGTAAAAAACGTAGTTGTCGGCACACTGATGGGAATGGGCTGGGATGTTGTAGACATCGATCTGGCTTCTACCCCGACTACCGAGCTGGCTGTGACGATGGAAGGCGCCTGTGGCGGTATCATCCTGACAGCTTCTCACAACCCCAAACAGTGGAACGCACTGAAACTACTCAATGAACATGGAGAATTCCTGAATGCGGAAGAAGGCAACGAAGTACTTCGTATTGCTGAGGCTGAGGAATTCGACTATGCCGATGTAGACCACTTGGGATCTTACCGCAAAGACCTGACTTATAATCAAAAACATATCGACAGCGTACTGGCTCTCGACCTGGTAGATGTGGAAGCTATCAAGAAAGCGAATTTCCGTGTAGCTATCGACTGTGTAAACTCTGTAGGAGGTATTATCCTTCCGGAACTCCTGGAACGTCTGGGTGTGAAACATGTAGAGAAACTCTATTGTGAACCTACCGGAAACTTCCAGCATAACCCCGAACCACTTGAAAAAAACCTGGGTGACATCATGAACCTGATGAAAGGTGGAAAAGCGGATGTTGCATTCGTTGTAGACCCGGATGTTGACCGTCTGGCTATGATCTGCGAGAACGGTGTCATGTACGGTGAAGAATATACATTGGTTACTGTAGCCGATTATGTATTGAAGCATACTCCGGGCAATACGGTTTCTAATCTGAGTTCTACCCGTGCTTTGCGTGATGTAACCCGCAAATACGGTATGGAATATAGCGCCTCTGCTGTAGGAGAAGTAAATGTAGTCACCAAGATGAAAGCAACTAATGCTGTAATTGGTGGTGAAGGAAACGGTGGAGTGATCTATCCTGCCAGCCATTACGGACGTGACGCCTTGGTAGGTATCGCTTTATTCCTCAGCCATCTGGCTCACGAAGGAAAGAAGGTGAGCGAGCTTCGTGCTACTTATCCTCCTTATTTCATTGCCAAGAACCGGGTAGACCTGACACCGGAAATCGATGTGGATGCTATCCTGGCTAAAGTAAAGGAAATCTATAAGAACGAAGAAATCAATGACATCGACGGTGTGAAGATAGACTTTGCTGATAAGTGGGTGCACCTGCGCAAGAGCAACACGGAAGCGATCATCCGTGTGTACAGCGAGGCTTCGACTATGGAAGCTGCTGAAGAGATCGGTCAGAAGATTATGGATGTAATCAATGAACTAGCCAAGTAACAGCACAATTTGTTTTAAGCATAATAAAGAGAGGGAGGACTAATAAACGAGTCCTCCCTTTTTTCATGTCTTTCTGAGATACCTATTTGTTAATGTGAGGTTTGTAACCGCTGAAGGCGAAAAAAACTTTTGGTAATTTGCTACCGAAAATATACCTTTGTGCATATTATTATCTGATTACTTTCCAAAATGCTATGAGAATACGCCTGATTCTAGTTTTTATCACATTGATTTGTCCATTGATTAGCATAGCTGACAATGTAAAGGATGCCTATCTTTTCCAAAAGGTGGACTACCAGCAGGGATTGTCCAATAGCGCTGTACTTTGTCTTTTTCAGGATAATGAGGGATTGATGTGGTTTGGTACCTATGATGGGGTAAATTGTTACGATGGGAAAAGTATGGAAGTGTTTCGTTCAGACTTTTCGGAACAAAAGACGCTGAGCAATAACATTATTCATTCTATTCAGCAGGCAGACAGCAGTTGCTTATGGATAACTACACATTTGGGAGCCAATCGTTTTTCGAAGGATTCACGGCAGGTAATCTGCAATTACGAATTTGACACTGATTTCGTGATTCATTCCAACCATGCAGGTAATACATGGGCGTTGAGTTATGACTGGATTGCCTATTACAATACCCACCATCGCCGTTTTGTGCGGATTCCGATGCCCGATATTAAAATGCTGAAAGTAGATGTTCGCGCGTTTGTTACCGACGAAGGTGAATTATACCTTTTCCCTTATGAAAGCGGTGACCTGTATCGTTTCTCTTTAAACTCTTTCGATCAGGATACCTTGTCTACGCGTCTCACTACTACTCCCTCACATTTTCACTCCAAGCAGATACAGTATGTCTGCTATCAGAATGGTGTATTCTGTTTCTATGATTCGGATTATGATCTTTTTGTGTATGATATATCAAGAAAGTCTAAGATTTACATCCGTAACATTGGTGAGATGGTTCATAAATATGGGCAAATAACGGGAATTGTACCTTTCTATGAGGATATTGTTATCGCATTCCAGACGAATGGTCTGATTCGCTTGCGTCTTTCTCAAAAGTATGCAGAGGAGATTATCGATCAGAATATGCGTATCTATGGTATTTATAATGACTCCCGGCAAGGGGTACTGTGGGTAGGAACCGACGGGCAAGGAGCCATTATGTATTCCAAGAAGTATTCTATTGCCACTAATCTGATGTTAAACAGTTTCTCACCTAATTTGACCCGTCAGGTAAGGTCGATAATGACCGACAAATACGGGGGACTTTGGTTTGGAACAAAGGGAGACGGGCTGCTGCATGTGAAAAACTATCGGGACGGGGTACACGCATCCAACACAGAGGTTTACTCGCTGGATAAAAAGCAGAATGCGATGTCGTATGTCAAGCAGAACAGGGAATTTCAGGTATACTCCATGTTGGAGAGCCGTTATAGGAATGGATTCTGGGTTGGAACCGGCTCTTCGGGCTTGTGCTATTATTCTTTTGATAATGGAAAGTTGTATGAACTTTCAAATAGGGAAACAGGAACTGGAGGAGAAGTGGCAGAAGTGCATTCCATCTTTGAGGAAAGTGACAGTGTCCTTTATCTGGCGACTTCGGGTAAAGGTTTTTATAAAGTAATAGTAGATAACAGTAAGCAGGACGTTCAAATCAAATCGTGGAAGAATTATCGTTTTTACCATGAGCAACAAGAGCTTAACCTCTTTTATAGTATGGTGCCACAAGGAGATTCCCTGTTGTGGCTGGGAAGCAGGCAAAAGGGATTGATACGTTTTGACCGGAAAACGGAAGAGTATCAGATCTATTCCCTGAATGAGATTCTGCATAAATCTGTTGACGATATTCTCTGTTTGCACTGGCATGGAGAGCAATTGTATGTGGGCACTACCTCCGGCTTGGTGCGCGTTACTTTTAAAGAACGCAAACTGGAAGCGGATTATATCGGTCGTGAACAAGGGTTGCTTAATGACATGATTCATAGTATTCTGGAAGATGCCAACGGGCTGCTGTGGCTGGGTACGAATCGCGGACTGATCAAATTCAATCCGGAAAATTCATTTTCTCATGCCTATTATTACAGCGGAGGCATTCAGATAGGAGAGTTTAGCGATGATGCATATTACCGTTGTCCATATACCGGTTGTCTTTTCTTCGGAGGAATCGACGGATTGCTCTACCTTGATAAGAAGGTGTCGGCAGCACCGGAATATTATCCGGAAATATTATTGCGTAAGCTGATCATAGAAAAGACATTTGTCAATTTGCAAGACCATTATTTGCCGGACAGGAAAGGGCTGCGGATGCAGGGAGCCAATCTTTCGTTTTCTTTATTCTTTGTTGTACCTGATTATGCCAGTGGTGGCGATGTGGAATACTCGTATATGCTCGAAGGTTATGATAAGGACTGGGGAGCTTTCAGCAGTGTGAATGAAGCATCCTATTTCAGCGTCCCGTCCGGAGATTATCTGTTTAAGGTTCGCTATAAGAAAGATGTGTTTGCTACAGAATACAAGACCTTCACGATTCCCGTACACATTCTGCCCCCTTGGTATCGTACAGTGTATGCGTACATTGTTTATATACTATTGGGTATCGTATTGGCAATGTATGTGATTCATCTTTTCCGCAAGTATTTTCGTCATGAACGGATGATGAAGAAACTGCTGGAGTCGGAAAATCGAAATATATCTCTGGCGGCGGATAGTTATCAGGCGCGTGAGGTGCTCAATACTTGTACTCTCATTTATCAGGCTTGTGATCAGCTAAACGACAAGAATATCTCCTCTGAAGGACATGCAGAGAAAATAGGTCAGATTCGTGAATCCGTGATGTCCTTGCTCTTTGGGTGTGGGTTGGGTGATGAATGTTTCCGTTTGTTGTCGTCGCTGCATTTTTCGGTTTCGGGGCGTTTGTCTCTTTTGAAGTTGGCGGAAGAGGTGCTTCAAGTACTTGAAAAAGAAGGCCATGATGTCTCTTCGATACAGTTAGACATTCCGGAAAATTTCACTTATCCCGCCTATAAGAATGCGTTACGTTGTATCCTTTATTTCAGTTACCTTTATATTTCCAGTTGTAAGACAGAGAAGGTATCGGTGACGGTGACAGAAGAAGCAGGTTGTATGATGCTGACATTTGTTTCTCCAGATGAAACAGTGAAAGGATTAAAGGATGTATTGTCCGGAGAAGAACTCTTATCTATCAGGGCAAAAGATTCGGATGATATGTTCAGGATACGGACCATGCAACGTTTCGTGTTTTCTGCATTGAAGCAGCAGAATAGTGTGATGCGCTATATAACCCCTGTAGGGCGGGATAATCAGTTGACTATCACATTCGATCCGGTTGTTGTGGCAGAGCAGAATGAAGTGAGAAAAACAGTTTTGTTGTTGGAAGACAGGGAAGAGATCGTCTGGTTGATCAGTGCGTTACTTTCCGATGAGTATGAAGTCCGTTCAGTGCGGAGTGTGCAGTTGGCATTTGACGAGATGCATAAGTCCGCACCGACTTTATTTCTGGTGGATATGCTTATGTATGCCGATGCGGAAAGTACTTTTATAAAGTATGTCAATAAGAATCGTTCTATGTTGTCGAAGACAGCGTTTATTCCGATGTTGACATGGAAAGTTAGTGCGTCTATGCAGCGGGAGTTGATTCTATGGGCAGATTCTTATATTGTTCTTCCTTATGATATACCATTCCTGAAAGAAACGATCCATAAAGTGATTTATGGCAAGCGGGAAGCCAGACAGATTTATATGGAAGACCTGGAAGGCTGGGCAGATTCTATTGTTTGTACCACTACGGAGCAGGCGGATTTTGTCAGGAAGTTCTTGCAGGTCGTGGAGCAGAATCTGGATCGTGAAGATTTGGGCTCCACGTTTGTGGCAGAACAAATGTTGATGAGTTCCCGTCAGTTCTACCGGAAGTTTAAGGAGATTTCGGGTATGTCACCCAGCGATTTGATTAAAGATTACCGGATGGAGAAGGCCGCCCGTTTGTTGCAGAACGAGGAACTGTCTATTCAGGATGTAATTTCCGATGTAGGTATATCCAGTCGTGCTTACTTCTACAAAGAGTTTACCCGTAAGTTTGGCGTAACTCCTAAGGTATATAGAGAGAAGCTTTTAGGGAATGACACTCATAAAAATCAGGAGTGAACAGCCAGGAAGCGGTCTGGTATTAGTTGCCAAGAAATAAATTCCCATGCTGATCTGTGCTGCTTTTTAAGGTTGGTCTCCTTTGTACTCTCTTTTGTTTTTCATTATTTATTATTCTGATATATAGGGTATTATCCAGTACTCTATTTTACCATCTGTACTTTAAACAGACATTTTTTCTCTTCTCTGTTTTTTGGCGCACAGGAGTATCTCATTTCTTTGGTTATTCCTTTAATTTGCGTCAACGTATTAAACGTATTTGGTAACCTTATTATTATTAATTAAAAACAAGTAGTATGAATTTGTTTGGAATGAAAAAACATCGCATCAGGTCATTATGGCTATTACTATTGTTACTTACGTGTAGTGTAACAGTATGGGCGCAAGGAAGTTCCGTCACAGGCCGTGTCTCTGATGAAAAAGGAGAACTGCTCATAGGGGTGAGTGTTCAGGAAAAAGGTACAACGAATGGTACCATTACCGATATGAATGGTCAGTATACCTTGAAGCTTTCAACAGGGAATCCTATTCTGCTCATATCTTATATAGGATATAAGCCGCAAGAGGTAAAGGTAGCAAAGCAAAAAATCGTAGATGTCGTTTTGGTGGAAGATGTGTCGTCACTGGATGAAGTGGTAGTAGTGGGTTACGGCAATCAGCGTAAAGTATCCGTGGTAGGCGCTCAGTCTACGATGGATGTGAAAGACATTAAGATGCCTGCTGCAAGTCTGTCTTCTGCTATTTCCGGACGCATTGCCGGGGTGGTTGCCGTTCAGCGTAGCGGCGAACCCGGTCACGATGAATCGGATATCTGGATTCGTGGTTTATCTTCCTTGCTCGGACAGAGTTCCAGTCCCCTTGTGCTCGTTGATGGGGTAGAACGTAGTTTCAACAATATCGACCCTGAAGATATCGAATCGTTTACAGTGCTGAAAGACGCTTCCGCAACTGCAGTATATGGTGTACGTGGTGCCAACGGAGTCGTGATTGTGAAAACCAAACCTGGTAAAGTAGGCAAACCGCAGTTTAGTGTGGACTATTACGAAAGTTTTACCCGCCTGACCAAGAAAGTAGATATGGCAGATGCCTACACTTACATGGATGCACGCAACGAGGCGCAGATGAATACAAGCGGTACACTTAAATATTCGGCTGCTTATATCGAAGCGACAAAGAAGGCCAACGGTTTATTGCCGAATGACAATCCCCGATTGTATAATCCTTACCTGTATCCGGCCATCGACTGGGCAGATAACCTGTTCAATGACTGGGGACACAACCGTCGCGGGAATATTAATATCCGTGGTGGTGTACCTAATGCAAACTATTATGCTTCATTGAGTTACTACGGAGAAACCGGTATGACCCGCAACTTCAAGCTGGAGAACTACAATACTCAGATGAAGTACGACCGTTATAACTTCACCTCCAATCTGAATCTGAAGCCGACTTCCAAGACGACGGTTGATCTGGGTTTTTCCGGTTATCTGGGACAGGGACACTATCCGCAGAGCAGCACCAGTTCGCTGTACGCAGCCTGTATGGATGTGAATCCGGTTATTTATCCTTTGTTGCTGCCCAACGGTACCGTGTCCGGTATCAACTCACAGCAAAAGTTCAACCCTTACGGTCTGCTGGCTCGCGGAGGTTATTATGATGAATTTTCCAGCCAGTTAAATTCTAATATCCGCGTGAAGCAGGACTTGGATTTCTGGAAGTGGAGCAAAGGACTTTCCGCTTCTGCCATGGTAGCTTTCGATACTTACAATTCACGTAAGAGAAAGTATAACCGGAATGAACCGATGTACACCTTTGCCGGTAAAACGGACGAAAACGGAATCTGGATAGAAGACACCTTGTTTGATGAAGAAACAGGCGATTACCTCTACTCGGTGCTGAAAGAAGCGGATGGTAGCCTGTCACTTCAGACACCGGAGCAATGGAGCAGCCGCACGGTGTATACAGAAGCATCCTTGAACTATGACCGTAGTTTCGGTGCTCATCGGGTAGGAGGTCTGTTGCTTTACAATCAGAAAGTATATTGGGATTTGAATGCGACGGATGTCATTGGCGGTATGCCTTACAAGCAACGCGGTTTTGCCGGACGTGCTACTTATTCATGGAACGACCGTTACTTCGCAGAATTCAATCTCGGTATCAATGGTTCGGAGAACTTCAGTCCGGGCAAGCGTTATGGTGTCTTCCCTGCTTTTGGTCTGGGATGGGCAGTCTCCAATGAATCTTTCTGGAATCCGGTCCGCAAATACATTTCCTTCCTCAAATTCCGCTATACGGACGGATGGGTCGGCAGTGATACCGCAACAGGCAGACGCTTCATGTATCAGGGGGTGTTCACCAGTCTGACAGGAACCATGTTCGGAACCAATTATACAAGTGCCAACGGTTATGGAGAAGAAAAGTACGGTGTAAATGTCACTTGGTCTAAATCTAGAAAGCAAGACTTGGGTATCGATATCAAGTTCTTGAATGATAATCTGTCCTTTGTAGTCGACTTTTTCAAGGAACGTCGCGACAACATCTTCCTGCAACGCAGTACAATCCCCAGCTACGCCGGATGGATCGAAAACCCTTATGCTAATCTGGGTGTCGTAGAAAATAAAGGTATAGAGCTGGCGATGGACTATACACAACGGCTGGGTAAGAAGACATTCCTTACGGTACGTGGCAATCTGACTTTCAATAAAGACAAGATTATAGAGAACGACGAACCGCCGGTAGACTATCCTTGGATGGAGACACGCGGTACGAATGTAAATGCGACTTGGGGATTCATAGCCGATGGGCTCTTTACCAGTCAGGCGGAGATTGAAGACCATGCTACCCAGTTCGGGACAGTACATGTAGGCGATATCAAATACCGTGACTTGAACGGAGACGGGGTGATCGACAACTATGACAAGACCGTCATCGGACGCGGTGATGTCCCCAGAATCTATTACGGATTCGGTGCTGACCTACAGATCGGAGACTTTTCTATCAGCGCCCTGTTTCAGGGAACCGGACAGGCCGACCGCTATCTGGACGGCATTTGTATCAAGCCTTTCTGGGATGACGAAGGCCGTGACAATGTCTTTGCCAACATCCACGACCGCTGGAGTCCCGACGATCCGACCAATCAGGATGTGTTCTATCCGCGCATGTATGTCGGCAGTGACGCCAACACGAATAATGTTCAGAAAAGTTCGTGGTGGGTGAAAGACGTCAGCTTCCTGCGTCTGAAGCAACTGAACATATCCTATAATATACCGAAAAAGCTGCTGGACAGATGTTTCCTCAAAAGTGCAAGCGTCTACCTCATGGGTACGAATCTGCTTACCTTCTCTAACTTCAAGCTGTGGGATCCGGAGCTGAACTCAAGTAATGGAACAGCTTATCCGAATGTATCCAGCTATTCGGTCGGAGTCAAGTTTAGTTTTTAACCCTAAAGTCAAATAATCGTTATGAAGAATAGAATAAAACAATACCTGTTGGCTGCATCGATGTGTGTCGGACTGACTGCTTGCAGTGATTTCTTTGAACCGATTCCCGGTGTGCAGTTTGGACTGGACGAAACGTTTGCCTCCAAGCAAAGGACGGAAGAATATCTGAACAATGTATACAGCTACGTGCGTGAAGTGACAGATGCCATTCATCCGAACACCTACGGAGGTATCTTTACGGAAGCATCGTTGGACGGAGCAAACCGCTGGAACAAAACGTATGCGGAATGGACCAACGGCTCCTTTAACTCCGCTTCAGCTCAGGCAAGTGAATACTTTTCAAAGTACTATCAGGCAATAGCCAAAGCAAGTACGTTCATCCAGAACGTAGATAAATGTACAGAAGCCGCCGCCTCTACACGTGGAAAGTGGAAATCGGAAGCACGTGCATTGCGGGCATACTATTATTTTGAATTGCTGCGCCTTTACGGTCCCATTCCGTTGATTGGCGAAGATCCCATTCCTTTGGACGCTTCCTTGGAAGAATTGATTAAAGAACGTAATTCGGTAGATGAATGCGTAAACTTCATTGCTACGGAATTGCAGAGCGCCATTGATTCCGGCGATTTGCTCCAGAGAGCCGGAAAGGCAAACCTGGGACGTATGGATGTCGCCACTTGTATGGCACTCAAGGCAAAGCTGTACCTCTATTGGGCAAGTCCGCTTTTCAACGGAAATACGGATCAGGCGTCAGTCAAGAATAAAGACGGCAAACAACTTTTCCCTCAGACCGAAGATAACTCCAAATGGGCTCAGGCACGCGATGCATATGAACGGTTTATGACCTTCGCAACCGGACAGGGATACAAGCTGACCGAGGTCTATACGAATGGAAAACTAGACCCTTATGCTTCGTGCAGGGCTGCGGGCGAGTTTTTCACCACAACCTGGGAAGCTGTTGATGAACTGATTTTTGTGAAACTGAGAGATTTGTACGACTATACCTACTGGGTATGCCCTAAGTTTACCGACTTCCAGGATACCGATGTGACTGGCGGCGGTGGCTATTATACAACACAGGAAACGGTAGACCTGTTCTTTACGAAAGACGGACTGACCATCGAAGAAGATCCCGGCTATGACAAATTCGAGGGCATACCGAGCGCCAACAACTTCACATCCGGAAGATATTATGACCCCAATAACCCTTCCCGTCTTTACTTTGACGCCGATAAGTCCAAAGTGCTGAAACAGTGGAAAGACCGTGAACCGCGCTTTTATGTGAATATTACCTATAGCGGCTCTATCTGGCTGAACGAAGGTAAGTACAATGAGGAAATGCGCACAGACTTCACCAACGGTGCAAACGGAACCTGCGGCAAGTCCAAAGCCTCCGGCGACTGTCCGGATTCGGGATACTTGATCCGTCGGGGTGCGAAAGCTTCTAACAACAACGGCTCGAAACACTTCTCTCCGGTACTTCGTCTGGCAGATATGTATTTGGGATATGCCGAAGCACTTTGTATGTGCAGCGATCTCGACAATGCCCTGACTTATCTGAATAAAATCCGTGTCCGTGCAGGCATTCCCGAATATACATTTACCGCAACAGCCGGCAAAATAACCTGTCCGAAGACACAGACCGATCTGCTGAACCGTATCCGCCGCGAACGTTTGGTTGAACTAGTCTTCGAATGGAACCGCTATTTCGATGTGCGTCGCTGGAAAGTGGCGGAAGGACAGAATGATCCCGAACATTGGATCTATCCGGCATATCACACCGGAGGCGAAGGAGGCAAAGTATACGGTATGAATATGGACAAGGATTATCCGGCATTCTTCGAAAGGACCTCTTTTGAGACTCGTGTAGCATTTACGAAAAAGCAATATTTCATGCCGATACCTTATAATGACCTCCGTCGTATCCCGTCACTGGTACAAAACTTAGGATGGTAATACGATATTCGAACAATAACGCTTAAACAAGAAGATTATGAAACATTGGAAAGATATAGCTTTCGGGTTGTTTGTCTCACTGACACTGGCTGCCTGCTACGGTGAGGAAGACAGCTTCGCAACTCCTGACATCTATAAAGATTATCAGCCTGTACTGAAAGACGGGAATACCGTAGCCGGATACGCAGCTGCCCCTCTCAAAGAGGCGAAATATGATGAGGTGCTGAATGAACTTTACCTCACGTGGGACGGCAGTAACTCTGGCTGGGAAAAGAGAGATGAATATGTGGGAGTGGAAGTAGAATTCAACTCCCTGCTCTCCGGCAAAAAGATAAAGCGCGTCATGATCCCGAATGTCGGTGATTTTGGCAACCTGACTGTGAAAAGGCGGGATTATGGCAACGAGCCGACCACTCTGCGTCTGAGTAAATATCGTACAGTAGTGGTTACAGACCGTTACGGTGTAGAGGAACTTCGTTTCCGTTCTATCTACAAAGATGCCGACGGTGCCCGGCAGACAAGTGACTGGACGAATCTGAGCGATCAGGCGGATAAGTATGAACTTCAAGTGGATATGAACTATGCTGCCTGGCAGTATTTTAAAACCAGCCAGGCGACACAAGTTCAGATTTCCTTTGAGAGTGATTCGGAGATACGTCCCGTTTCTGCATTGTATAATCTGATAGGTAACGGAGACGAGGCTGCTACTCAGGAAGAGTTCCGGAAATGGTATTATATGGATTGTGCGGCTATGTCATTCGACCCCTATAATCTGGCTTTCGACCCTTACGGCAAACTGCGGGTCTTTATCAAGAAAGACCAGACCGGAGGAGCGTATGCGATAGATTACCCCACCCATAACGAAGGAAGAGGTATTGTTTATCCGGCTTCGGAAAGCAATCCGAACGATGCGTGGTGGAAACTGCCGGACATGCAGCATGTGTTCATGCACGAGATGGGACACTGCGTGCAGTGGATGCCCAAACAAGGAAAATATATCATGGAAGGTGTGCAGGATTGTGACCGACAGGGGTATCAGGAAGGATGGCCGGACGCTGTGAAAGTAGCGAGCAAAGGATATATTCTGGCTACGCAAAAAGAAGAGTATCAGGCCGCTATCGCCAAGTCTTACCGGAATCCGCAGAGTGATAAATACTTTGTCTGGCAGGTTGACTATAATACTTCCGGTGCTTTTATGAGTTGGCTGCGTCTTTATAATGGCGACTTCGTACGTATGTTGCCGTGGACGGTGCTGATGGACGAACTGACTAACCAGTGGAGCCTGGAGGATGCGGTGAAGTATATCCTGAAGGAGAGCTACCCGGACCTTACGATGGAAGAACTCTGGAACGAATACAAGACAGAGGTGGAAGTGTTCCTGCAAAATAACTAATAGAGCAACCTTTAAAAAACAACTATGATGAAGAAAGTATTATTTGCATTAGCTGTGCTGTGCACGAGCTTTTGGAGTTGCAATACCTTGGATTTGAATGACGTGGGCTACGGAGATGGTGACCGTCTGAAGGCTTCCTCCGTTAAAAAAATATTGTATGGCACAGCTGATGGCTGTTGGAAAGCTGACTATCAGGGGCACGAGTTTTATTTCCAGTTTCATGAAGACGGAACAGTGACACTGGATTCGGACTTTCTGGAGATGGCGGTAGAAGGAAAAACATCATTCTCTGCCAAAGGCAAGGAAGTGGCACTGGATATTGAGAATTGCGATGTCCATCTGCAAAACCTAGGTAGTGAATTTGCAGATACCAAGTTTGTCGTATCAGAGATTCCGGCAGAAGGAGAGGCACCACAGCTGAACTTATACGGTGAATCTACCGGCAATACCATTGAACTGCAGCCGACTACACAGGCATACATCGATGGTAAAGTTGCTTCAAAAGCGGACTTTACCGAACTCTTTGAGAAAAACTTATTGGATAATCAGTCCATCTGTGACGCTTCCGGCAATTTTATCGGTTATTATGGCTTGGTACTGAATGGTGTCAATGATCTTTCTGTCAAAGTAATAACGATTGAAAACAAGGATGGAAGCGATGCGAACGGCCATACGCAATATTATGAATCTAAACTGACGAAAGAAGGGCAAATCTTCAAACTGGACACGCCGGTAGAACAGATTAAATCGGTGAACGGAGCCACTTATGCCTTCAAAGCCATTGATTGCACCGGTGATGCGGTGGCGGTAGACGGTATGTCAAATGTAACCCTGACCTCCAACAAGGGAGCGGTCAATGACTTCGACTATGTGACTTCCGGAGGAAAATTCACACTCGGAAAAGCGCAGGATCACGGTGCCGCTTGCGATGAAATATGGGCGGGAACAGGCGGACAGGCTACAAGCTCCGGTGGAACAATCGCCGATATAAATGCCATGAGTTATGACTACGGATGGAGTGGAAGTCCGAAACAAAGACCGCTCGTTATCTGGACATGGTGGTTTGCGAACCTTGCTTTCCCCAGCAGTGAAGAAGGAGCCAGTATTCTGATGAATAATTCCGATAAAGACCGTGTCTTGTTTAAGAACATATCCGGCAGCGGACAGACTTGCGGCGGCGGTACTCTTAATGCGACTGAAGTGGCTGAGATAAATGCCTACTGTAAAGACCTGATAGATACCTGGTTCAATGAGAAAGGGCTTTTTGTTGTTCGTCACGACCGTCAGAGTGCAGGAGATAAATTCTACATCTATCTTTTGTGTCCCGATACGGAAGCCACTTCGAAAGGTGGAATGTGGATGAAGTATCAGAGAGACTGAGAATGAATGTGAATAAGATAGTATAAGCTAATGATACTAACGTACTTAATTAATAATTAATAAATGAATAGATGATGAAAAGACTGTTTTTACTGATGATCCTGGGTATAACTTCGGTGTTATGCCTGAATGCTCAAACCAAGTCGTTGCACCAGCTGCAACAGGAATTCGTTGATTTACGCTGTGGTATGTTCATTCATTTCAACATGCCGACCTTCTTTAATGAGGACTGGCCGGACCCGGATGCTGCTCCCGAGCTTTTCAACCCTGTCAGGATGGACTGCAAACAATGGGCAAAAGCGGCAAAATCAGCCAACATGACCTACGGATGTCTGACAACGAAACATCATAGCGGTTTCTGTATATGGGATACTAAAACGACCGATTATAGTGTAATGAGCAGCCCGTTCAAACGTGACGTGGTAAAAGAATATGCCGACGCATTCCGTGCCGAAGGGATGAAAGTGATGCTCTATTATTCGATCCTCGATACGCATGCCCGGCTGCGTCCCAAGTGTATAACTCCGCAGCATATCGAAATGATCAAGGAGCAACTTCGCGAACTGTTGACCAACTATGGTGAAATAACAGCTTTGATCATTGACGGTTGGGATGCCCCGTGGTCACGTATCTCTTACGATGACGTACCTTTTGAAGATATTTATCGTCTGGTCAAATCAATCCAGCCCAACTGTCTGGTGATGGATTTGAATGCAGCGAAATATCCTGCCGAGGCTTTGTTTTACACGGACATCAAGTCTTACGAACAAGGAGCCGGACAGCATATCTCGAAAGATACCAACCGTCTGCCTGCCTTGTCTTGCCTGCCGTTACAGCAGAACTGGTTCTGGAAAGAAAGTTTCCCGACTACCCCTGTGAAGTCTCCGGCACAAATGGTCAATGATAATATCATCCCGATGGGCAAATCCTACTGTAACTTTATCCTGAACGTAGCTCCCAACAGAGACGGCTTGATGGATGCCAACGCCTTGAAAGCTCTGAAGGAAATAGGTAAACTGTGGAAGAACGACGGTCGTGTAGCAACGGTTCCCGAAGCGGATGCTCCTATTATATCTTTCAACATTGCCAAATATCAGCCTGCCGAAGGTACATGGAGCAGTGACTATGCTATCATGGACTTTGCCAATGACGATGATTTCGGGACCTGCTGGAATTCTAATCCTGAAGTGAAAGTGCCCTGGTATTCGGTTACTTTTGAGCGCGAGAAATCTTTCAATATGGTGGTTATTACGGATCGTAACAATGACCGTTTGCAGGAATACCGTCTGGAATACCGTGCGGGTGGTACATGGAAACCCCTTTACGAAGGTAAGGCTCCTACCGGTCTGCGTGTGAAAATCCACCGTTTCGATACGGTTTGGGGAGATGCGGTACGAATGACTGTCTTAAACTCTAATGGTACTACCTCCATTGCAGAGTTCGGGGTATATTGTGAGAGAAGATGATGAATTTATCTTAGAGTTAAATCATTGATTTTATATAGAATCACCATCAGGTAAAGTCGTGTTTTTTGATGGTGATTCTATTTCATCCAACTCTTTATCGTACGTCCGTACTTCCCTTTTTGTGGGACTTGCGTGTAGAATAATATTTGGATTTAGGCCAAACATTTGTATCAGCTTTCTAATGGTCGATCCGATGGCTTTTGTTACTTTTCTTACTTATTAATGTCTCATTTATATTATATTTAGTATATTTGTTCCCGCTTTATCTAATAAGACATGAACAATAACACTTGCTATTAATATAATGAGAAGATGTCTGATATTATGCCTTTTTACATTTATTAGTTCGTTGGTCTGTTGGGCTGATGCGGGTAAAGATGCTTATCTTTTTCGGAAAGTCGATTATCAACAAGGGCTTTCTAATAGTGCTGTGCTTTGCCTCTATCAGGATAAAGCAGGGCTGATGTGGTTTGGCACTTATGATGGCGTGAATTGTTATGATGGGAAAGGTATCGAGGTCTTTCGTTCTGATTTCTCAATGAAAAAGACGTTGAGTAACAATGTCATTCATTCTATTCAGCAGGCAGATAGCAGTTGTTTGTGGATTACTACACATTTGGGAGTTAATCGTTTTTCGCAAGATTCGCGTCAGGTAGTGGGATATTATGATTTTACAGGTGATTATTATCTGCATTCCAATCCGAAAGGAGATACTTGGGTAGTAAGCGATGAAGGAATCTTTTATTATAATACTTATCATAAAAAGTTTGTCCATCTCAAAAATATAGAGACTCCTGTCGAGAATATGGATCAGCGTGCTTTTGTCACGGATGATGGTGTCTTATGGACTTTTCCACGGAATACAGGTAGTCTGATTCAATGTTCATTAGATGGCTTTGACCGGGATACATTGTCTGTCCATCCTACTGTTTCATCTTCTGATTTTCATGCAAAACCTATCGATAATGTATTTTATCAGAATGGCATTCTCTGTTTTGTGGATGCAGAGCGGGATCTTTATGTATATGATATTTCCAGAAGGTCTAAAATCTATATTCGTAACCTTTCTTCGTTGGTGCAACGATATGGGAAAGTTGTGGGAATTGTTCCTTTTTATGAAGACATTATAATTGCTTTTCAAACCAATGGTTTAGTACGTTTGCGCACCTCGAAAAAATATGAAGAAGAAGTGGTGGACCGTAATGTACGTATATATGATATTTTCCGCGATCCTCATCAGAATATTCTTTGGGTAGCTTCTGATGGGCAGGGAGCTGTCATGTACGCTAAGAAGTACTCGATAGCCACTAATCTGATGCTTAGCAAACTATCATCCAATCTAAGTCGGCAGGTACGTTCTGTCATGACAGACAAATATGGCGGATTATGGTTTGGTACGAAAGGAGATGGACTTTTGCATGTACATGATTATGAAGGTGGTATGGATGCTTCTGCTACTACAGTTTACTCTCCAGTAGGCAGGCAGGATGCCTCATCTTATACCCGTTGGAATAGAGAGTTTCAAGCATACTCATTAAAACAAAGCCGTTATATGGATGGCTTTTGGGTAGGATCGGGTAATCCCGGACTGTTTTATTATTCTTTTGCAGATAAAGCCTTGCATTGTGTTGAGGATAAGTCTGCAGATCCTGTTATCGAAATACATGATATCTATGAAGAGAATGACAGCGTACTCTATGCGGTTACGGCTGGGGTCGGATTTCGTAAATTGATATTGGAGAGGAAACAAGGGGAGATTCACCTCAAATCGCAAAAGCGTTATCATTTCTTTTATGAACAAAAAGAGATAACCATGTTTTATCCTATGTTAGCTGAAGGAGATTCCATTCTTTGGTTGGGAAGCCGGGAAAAAGGGTTAATTCGATTTGATAAACAGACAGAAGAATATAAAGTCATTTCTTTGAAAGAAATATTGCATAAATCTGTTGATGATGTACTTAGCCTGCATCGTGCTAAAGATGGTAGGATGTATGTAGGAACAACATCGGGACTAGTGTGTTTGACCTTTAATAAGGAACAAATCAGTGCCTCCTATATCGGTAGAGAACAAGGGTTGCTTAATGATATGATTCATGGCATATTGGAGGATGCAAATGGTTTTTTATGGCTTGGCACTAATCGTGGACTTATTAAATATAATCCCAAAAACACTTCTTCGCATGCTTATTATTATGCCGCCGGTGTGCAGGTGGGCGAGTTTAGTGATGATGCCTATTATCAATGTCCTTATACCGGACGTCTTTTCTTTGGAGGCATTGACGGTTTGCTTTATCTGGATAAGGAAGTGGCGACAGCTCCGGAATTCTATCCGAACATATTATTGCGTAAGCTAATGATTGGACGTAAGGAGGTTAATCTGGGGGATTATTATACCGATGGTGGCAAAGCGTTAAGTTTTAAAGGAGCGAAGGCTTCTTTTTCCCTTTCTTTTGTTGTTCCAGACTTTCTTACTGGAGGTGATGTGGAGTACTCCTATATGCTGGACGGATTTGATAAAGACTGGACCTCGTTTAGTAGTATAAATGAAGCATCGTATCTAGAAATACCTTCGGGTAGCTATGTTTTAAAGGTCCGTTATAAGAAAGATGTATTTAATACGGAATATAAGGTATTTTCTATCCCTTTGTACATTCTTCCGCCTTGGTATCTTTCTACGGTAGCCTATGTCATTTACTTGCTGTTTTTCATATTAATAGCCGGTTATCTGATTCATTTATTAAGAAAATATTTTCTCCAGAAGCGTATGATGCAGCGGCTGTTGACAGCAGAAAGCAATGAAGCTCTACCGGAGTCCGCCAGTCTTAATCGTGAGTTACTGAATCGTTTTACGTCCATTTATCGCTCTTGTGATCAGTTGCGTGCGGAAAATCTCCCTTATGAACAGCGTCTCAGAATTATGGAGCAGGTACACGAGACGGTTATTGCAACTCTTTTCCGTTCGGGAACTTTGGCTGTAGAGGAACTTAAGTCATTTTTCCCTACGGAATATGCGATTACTGGTTGTATGTGCATGAAAGAGCTCTCTATAGAAGTCTTGCATGTGTTGGAAGGACAGGGCGTTGATATATCTTCTGTAAAACTTGCTATACCAGAACACTTTGTTTATCCTGTTTATAAGAATGCTTTACGCTGTATGCTCTATTGGTGTTACCTTTATATTGGCGGAGTAAAACATAAGTCGGATATTGTAGTGGATGTGAAGGAAGAGGAAGGACGGATGTTGTTGCAGTTCTCTGCTGTAGATGATACTCTGAAGGAATTATATAAGCAACTTTCCGGTTCGGAAGAAGAGGGAAGAAGAGATAGTAAGGAAACAGAAGAGGCGATAACTACCCGCCAATTACTGTTTTCTGTGCAAGCGGCTTTGAGACAGCTAAATGTTACGCTTCACTATGCCGACAGAGAAAAGGATCATTTATTGACGTTAGCCTTTGAACCGGCTATCATCAAGGAGACTGAAGAGCATGGGAAGAAAACGGTTCTTCTGCTGGAGGATAGGGATGAAATGGTATGGCTGATAAGTGATCTCTTAGCAGATGAATTTGTTGTTTGTCCGGTGAAAAGTGTACAACTTGCATTTGAAGAAATACGTAGATCGGCTCCTGCTTTGTTACTAGTTGATATGTTGATGTATGCAAAAGCAGAGAGTGACTTCCTGGAATATGTGAATAAGAATCGTACTCAACTTTCGAAAACGGCATTTATTCCAATGTTAAGTTGGAAAGTAAGTTCGTCCATTCAGCGCGAATTGATTATGTGGGCTGATTCATATATTGTACTTCCTTATGATATTATATTTTTGAAAGAAGCCGTCAATAAAGCTATTTACGGTACTCGGGAGGCAAAGCAGATTTATATGGAAGAGCTTGGTGACTGGGCCGGACGCATTGTTTGTACTACAGAAGAACAGGCGGACTTTATCCGGAAACTGTTGCAAGTGATAGAACAAAATCTTGACCAGGAAGAATTGGGATCAACCTTAATTGCCGACCGTATGGCGATGAGTCCGCGTCAATTCTATCGCAAGTTTAAAGAAATATCCAATGCGGCTCCCAGTGACTTGATAAAGAGTTATCGGATGGAGAAGGCTGCACGATTGTTGCAGAATGAAGAACTTTCTATTCAGGATGTTATCGCTGAAGTTGGTATTTCCAGCCGTTCCTATTTTTATAAAGAGTTTACCCGCCGATTCGGAATGACGCCGAAAGATTATCGGGAGCAACTCCGATAATGCTATCCCCACTATCTTATTCTTTACTAATTGAGTTTTATGGATGTATTACCCGAATCCTTAGATCAGTAATTCCGGATAATTAAGTCTTTCGAGGTCCTTATTTATTCGTTCCACTATAGTTGGGCGCAAGAGGAACTATAGTGCTTCTTGCGTCCAACTATAGTGGAACGAAAGGGAAACTACAGTAGAACGAATGAATTTGGACTGATAAGAAATTAGTTTTTCAAAGTCTTTCGGTTAATGATTCGGGATTCCTTCATTCCTTCTGTTCTTTGGTCGTTTGGGGTGACAGATATATTTGAATTCATGTCTGTATAGATTTTATTTATTACTGCTTACGAATAAACTTTTTAATAAAAGTGGCGAAAAGGCGGCTATTATAACTTGATACAATGTGCGCAAACTTGTGCTCTGTTTGTGCGTGAATGAATGCTATGTGTTGATATATAGATGTTTATAATGTGCTTTATTTCTCCTTTCTGTTCTATAAATGAGCATTTTCATTTTGACATAATTTTGTCACTTCTGCGGAATATTCTTAATATTAAAAGTTTTTAATTTGCTTCCGCTTATAAGAATTATATAGGCGATTGATAACCTTAGTATTAATTAAAAAAAACAAAGTAACATGAATTTGTTTGAAATGGAAAAACATCACACAAAGACATTGTGGCTATTGGCATTACTGCTAACATTTAGTACAGTAGTGTGGGCACAAGGTACTCCTGTAACAGGGCGTGTGTCTGATGAAAAAGGCGAATTGCTCATTGGAGTGAGCGTTCAGGAAAAAGGTACTACGAATGGTACCATAACAGACACCAATGGTCAGTATAATCTGAAACTGACGAGTAACAATCCCATTCTTATCGTATCCTATATAGGATATAAATCACAAGAGGTAAAAGTAGGCAAACAGAAAGTGCTGGACGTAATTCTTGCAGAAGATGTATCGTCACTGGACGAAGTGGTAGTTGTGGCTTACGGACATCAACGTAAAGTATCGGTAGTAGGTGCGCAGTCATCTATGAAAATAGAAGATATAAAGATGCCGACAGCTAATTTATCTTCTGCTATTGCTGGACGTTTGCCGGGTGTAGTAGCTGTGCAACGTTCAGGAGAACCGGGGCATGATGATTCCGATCTTTGGATCCGTGGTATTTCTACACTGGCGGGTCAGAACTCTAAACCACTGGTATTGGTGGATGGTGTGGAACGTAGTTTCAATAATATCGACCCTGAAGATATTGAGTCGTTTACGGTGCTGAAAGATGCTTCTGCCACAGCTGTATATGGAGTACGCGGTGCTAATGGTGTAATTCTGATTAAAACCAAACCGGGTAAGGTGGGCAAGCCGCAATTCTCAGTAGACTACTATGAAGGTTTTGTGACATTGACAAAGAAACCTGAAATGGCGGATGCCTTTACGTATATGGATGCTGCCAATGAAGCGTATATGGATACTAGAGGCAGTATGTTATATTCTCCTCAATATATTGAGGCTACGAAGAAAGCCCATGGATTACTACCGAATGATAATCCACTGATGTTCAATCCTTATTTGTATCCGAACGTTGATTGGATGAACGAATTATTCAATGACTGGGGACATAATCGTCGTGTAAATGTAAGTGTGCGTGGTGGGGTACCTAATGCCACTTACTACGTTTCATTGAGTTATTATAATGAAAAAGGTCTGACACGTACCGCTGAAATGGAGAACTATGATGCTAACATCCGTTACGACCGCTACAATTATACCGCTAATTTGAACTTGAAGCCAACAGAAACGACTACTATTGATTTGGGCTTCAATGGTTTCCTTTCTATGGGTAACTATCCGCAGCAATCTACCAGTGACTTGTTTGCGTCAGCTATGGAGATTAATCCGGTCTATTTGCCGTTAATGATGCCTGATGGTTCTGTACCAGGTATCTCTACCAATGGTGACCTCCGTAACCCGTATGCCGATTTGACTCGTCGTGGTTACAAAAATGAAGCAAGAAATCAGTTGAACTCCAACATTCGTTTGACGCAAGACCTTGGTTTCTGGAAGTGGAGTAAAGGGCTTACCGCCTCTGCCATGTTGGCTTTCGACGTGCATAACAGTCGTGACCTGAAGTATAACAAGCGTGAAGATACTTACAATTTTGCCGGAACTAAAGACGAAAACGGATTGTGGAATGATGATGTATTTGATGCAGATGGCAATTATCGGTATGCACTGACCTATACAGGACATAAAGATCTTGCATTTGACCAGGGCGCTTCCGACTCTAGAAGTACTTACTTTGAAGCTTCTTTAAATTACGACCGTTCGTTCGGTTTGCATCGGATAGGTGGTCTTTTGCTTTATAACCAAAAGATTTACCGTTCGAGTTCTGATAATCTGATCGGTTCTTTGCCCTATAAGCAACAAGGCTTGGCCGCCCGTGCTACTTACTCATGGAACGACCGTTATTTTTTCGAGGCAAACCTTGGGTATAATGGTTCCGAGAACTTCAGTCCAGAAAAACGTTTCGGTTTCTTCCCTGCATTTGGTCTTGGCTGGGCTATCTCTAATGAGGCTTGGTGGGAATCTTTGCAAGAAACTGTTTCTTACTTTAAAGTGCGTTATACAGATGGCTTAGTTGGTACGGATGCTGTAACAGGACGGCGTTTTATGTACCTAGACCAGATGGCGAGCGTAGATGGTTATCGTTTTGGCGACCAGAATAACGGTGTTGGTGGTTGGGGGTTCAGCAAGTACGGAGCCAATGTCGGTTGGTCTACTTCCCGCAAGCAAGACTTAGGTGTTGACTTAAAATTTTTCAAAGACAATCTTTCGCTGACATTAGATATCTTTAAAGAACATCGTAAAGACATCTTTATTACCCGACGCGTTATTCCTGATTATTCCGGGTTCGTAGAAATGCCTTATGCTAATTTGGGAGTGGTAGACAATAAGGGTTTTGAAGCTACATTGGAATATACACAGCAACTCGGTAAGAAATGTTTCCTGACTGTCCGTGGTAACTTCTCATGGAATGAAGATAAAATTATAGAGAACGATGATCCCCGGGTACAGTATCCGTGGATGGAAAAAAGAGGAACGAACGTGAACGGACGTTGGGGATGGATCGCCGAAGGGTTATTCACTAGTGAAGAAGAGATCATGGACCATGCCAAGCAGTTTGGTGAAGGGCATCCGGGACAGATTTCGAAAGTGGGTGATATCAAATATAAGGATTTAAATGGTGACGGAGTAATTGACGATTATGATAAATGTCTGATAGGTCAGGGTGACGTACCTAAGATTTATTATGGTTTCGGTGCAGATTTACAATTAGGTGATTTCTCTGTCGGTGCGCTCTTTGCCGGAAATGCCAAGGCAGACCGTTGTTTGGGAGGAAATGCCATGTATCCTTTTAATGATGGTTCAGGTATTACGAACTTGTTTGCAAACATTACTGACAGATGGTCTGCTGACAATCCGACTAATCAGGATGTATTCTATCCTCGTTTGCATCATGGAAACAATGCGAATCAAAATAATATGAAAACCAGCACATGGTGGCAGAAAGATGTCAGTTTCCTGCGTCTGAAACAGTTGACTATTGCTTACCAACTCCCGAAGAAGTTGATTAATCAAACATTCCTGAAGAGTGCGCGTATTTATGTGATGGGCACCAACCTATTGACATTCTCTAAGTTCAAATTATGGGATCCGGAGTTGAATACCAATAATGGTACTGCTTATCCTAATGTACGTACTTATTCAGTAGGTGTGAATGTAAGTTTTTAATAATAATCAGTTAGCAAGAAGGATATGAAAAATATATTTAAAATAGGAACTTTGGCGCTGTGTTTGGTGGTCGGACTTAGTTCGTGCAATGATTTCTTCGATGCAATCCCCGGTGAACAATATGACTTGGAGGATACGTTTACTAATCGCTCGAAGACAGAACAGTTTTTGAATAATGTGTATAATTATGTGCCCGATGAAACATTAGAACGTTCTGCAAGGAATACGATGTCGGGGATCTGGACAACCGGTTCGTTGGAATGCAAGCTTTCATGGGACGGAAATAATGGTAGCGAATGGGCTTCCGGAGCCACCTATGCAGGTTCCTCATGGATAAACTTTTGGTACATCGAGTATTATAAAGGAATTTCTCGTGCCAGTACATTTATCATGAATGTAGACCGTTGTTTGGAAGCTTCGGCCGCACAACGCAAACAGTGGAAAGCGCAAGCCAGAGCTTTGCGTGCTTTCTATTACTTCATGATTTTCCGTTCCTACGGCCCATTTGTGATTTTGGGGGAAGAACCAATTCCATTGGATATTTCTACTGCTGAACTGCTGAAAGAACGTAATACGGTAGATGAATGTGTGGCTTTTATGGCGAAGGAATTTGATGATGCGGCAAATGAGCTTCCTGATAGATATGACGGATCCAATTTGGGACGTATAGACAGAGCTGCATGTAAAGCTTTCAAAGCGAAAATGTTGTTGTATGCGGCAAGTCCGCTATTCAATTGTAATCCCGATTATGCCGCCATCGTTAATCCGGAAAGTGGCAAGCAACTCTTTCCGCAAGATAAATCGCAGGAAAAAGCGAAATGGGAGGCTGCACGTGATGCTTACAAAGAATTCTTTGATGAATACGGTAACACTTTCTCTTTATATACGGAGAAGACAGCCGATGGAAAGATTGATTTCTATGAATCTTATAGAAAAGTGACATCGGGAGTTTTGTACGGTACAGAGAATAAAGAACAGATTTTCATTCGCTTGGCAGACCATGATTACCGGGCTTACGAAACCACGCCTTATCACAAGGGGTACGATGATAATAATGGTGCTTTGAGAGGTGGTCTGGGATTTGGTGTACCTCAGGAAATGGTGGACTTGTACTTTATGAAAGACGGTCGCCGGATTGTTGACGATACGAACTATAAGGAATATGAGGGGGTACCTTCTAATGAATATTTGGGATGGTCGAGTGACTATACTGACGAAGTAGTTCCTTCCAGAACCTACTTCAAGAGCAATTCGAATCAAACATTGAAACAATGGGCTAATCGCGAACCGCGTTTTTATACGAACATTACATTCCATGGTTCTACTTGGTTGAAGACAGATACTCCGCGTGGAGAAATAACCACAGAACTGACTTATAACGGTAATTCCGGTTATGCTAATGCCAATTGGGATGCCCCTTACACGGGTTATGGTATGCGTAAAATGGCTTCAAAAGAAGGACGTAGCGGGGCTAACAGGCATTGTGCAACTTTGCTTCGTTTGGCAGACATGTACTTGGGGTATGCTGAAACGTTGAGCGCTTGTGACCAACGTAATGAAGCGATTAAGTATGTAAATAAGATACGCGCCCGTGCCGGTATTCCTGGATATGGTGCGGTAGGTACTAAGGACGATAATGGATTTGCATGCATTCCTTATGAAGATACACGTGACGGAGTGGACAAACGTATTCATCGTGAACGTTTGGTTGAGCTGATGTTCGAATGGAATCATTTCTTTGATGTACGTCGTTGGAAAGTAGCCGATATGGCTGTAGGCGATGATTGGATTTATCCTAAATATCATAGAGGTGGAGAAGGCGGACCTATTCATGGTATGGCTTTCCGTTCGGATGCTCCTGCATTTTTTGAGAAGGTAGTAGTAGAAACACGTACATTTTTGCCTAAACATTACCTCTTCCCGATTCCTGACGAAGATGTACGTCGTAATCCGAAGATGGTACAAAATCTGGGATGGACAACGGAGTAATATACTCCGGATGTCCGATCTGCGAATGAATGAAAGAAATTAATGAAAAGAAAAACAATGAAGATACCTCAAATAAGATGTAGCGATGTGAATGCAGTGAAGAGAATCATTTTTCTTTTGGTGCTGCTAATTCCCTTTTGTCTGGCAGGATGTTCGTCCGACGATGATGAAGGAGATAATGGAGGAGAAGGTCCGAACGAAGATGCTCCGGTTTCTTATGTACTTGGTTCGGGTAACACGAATATGCCCTCCAGTGGTACAATTATAGCGCAATATGCTGATGCTCCTGTCGGTTCGGAAATCAGACGTTTGGTAGACGATAATGCTGACACGAAGTATGTTACTTATCATAGTAGTTTCAACATCACTTGGAATGGAAATAGTAGTAAGGCTGTCACTGCCTATTCGTTGACCTCGGCTGCCGATACTCCCGAAATGGACCCGAAAGATTGGACACTCTATGGTTCTAATGATAATACTACGTGGACAGAACTGGATGCGCAGACAAACCAACTTTTTGCAGCGAGAAAAGAAGAGAAAAGCTATGAAGTGGATAATGCAACTTCCTATCGTTACTACAGACTTTCTGTTGAAGCGAACAATGGTGGTGCTGCCACGCAGATAGCTGAATGGAAACTGGTGGCCATGCGTTCATATACGGAGAATATCAACGACTTGATTGCTAGTAAAGGTTCCAGTACGTTTAGTGCGATAACTCCGATGGGCAGACAGCATGAGAATGACAGAGAAGCTACGGCAGCAGACTTGAAATGGCTTGCCGATCCTGCTGAAGAACCTGAACCATTTGGAGATGGTGGGACGAAGATGGCTTGGAATACATTCAATGTTGTATCCATTTATCCAAATGGAAATCCTGTGATGTCTGATGTAAATCAGCGTTGGGTAGGTGACTGCTGTGCTTGTGCGGTGATTGCTTCGATGGCATACCTCTATCCCCGTTTCGTAAAACACATTATCAAGGATAATATGGACAAAACATACACAGTTACTATGTATGACCCGAAAGGAAAACAAATATCAGTTGGTGTAGGTGGCGACTATTTTATCGGTAATAGTGGCGATTTAGGTGCCTTAGGCGGCAGAAATAAAGAAGTCACTTGGGCTACGATTCTCGAAAAGGCTATGATTAAGTGGAATCAGATCTATCAAGGTAGTTCTAATGTCGGTGGTATTGGTACTGAATATGTTTCTGCTATCTTTACCGGCGACGGGGAAAGTGTAGGTTTCGGTGCAAATGCATTGATTGCCGAAGACTTGCAACGCGCGGTGGAAGTGTCGCTCAAACAGGGTAGACTGGTGATCGGTGGTTTTACAAGAAGCGGTGAACAGGTAGATCAAAATTGGCAGACGACCAGTGGGCATGCGTTTACGTTTATCTTGCCGGATGATAATACTCATCTTTTCAAGATGCGGAATCCTTGGGGAGGTACTACTGACGGTGTGATGAAAGTGAAGGATGACGGACGGATTCCGCCGATGATTGACTTACGTATTTGTGCGCCGGGAGCAGCCAAGAATTATGGAGTGGGACCGGACTTGGGAGGATATATACCTAATTTCTAATTTCAAATCTTAAAAGAAAAACATCATGAAGAAACTTATTTATATAATGTTGTCGTTGTGTTGCCTGGTTTTTTATAGTTGTGGCATGACGGAACCTTGGAAAGACTGGGAACATGAAGGTGACATGAGTGCAGACCGCTTGCGTCCTTCAGAGGTAAAAGAACTACTGTGTGCGGCAGACGGATGGAAAATGATTTATCAAGGAGTAACGTTCTACTTTCAGTTTGATGAAGAAGGAAATGTAGCATCGGATTCAGACGAAACGTTGTTGAAGAATGAGGTTGGAACAGATTATTCTCTGGATTTCCAGGGGGAAAAAGCGGTGTTGCTTACCTTGCTGAATGGAGGAATGCTACAATATTTGAACGAAAACTCGGAGACGACATTTGTCATTACGGGGTATTCTGATTCACAAATTACAGCTGTAGGACAGACGCATGGCAAAGAAATGATCTTGACTCCGGTCTCAACTGCAGCTTTGCAACAAGCTAAGGAGAGAAAACGATTGGCCATTATTGCTTATAATAAAGCACAGGCCATGGATTTGCTTAAGGGAGAGTTGAATAATGGTGTATTTCGTAGGTCATCCTCTTCTTTCCTTGCACACTATTTGATTATTTGCGACGAGAGCAATAATTGGAAAGTGAAGATTTCTGCAATAGATAACGGTGTGGTAAAACACACAGAGTATCCGATGATAATTGATACAACGAATGATGAAAATGCAGTGTTGACTTTGGGTAGCAATGTGACGGTAGATGGAATAAGTTTAAATAAACTCTATTACAACTATTTGAATGGTGAAATTGAAACTGACAATGCTAATGTTGTATGTGATACTCGGAAAGCCTCTGATATTGCAGCATGGTATGCAGATGGTTGGAAGACCCATATAGTAGATCAGGATGAGATTCATGCAGACTTTAAGGGAATCTTCCACTCTGGTGTGGAGTTTGATGATCGTAATCCGAGGAATTTGATTGCTTGTCCGTGGAGTGGTATGGGATCTTATATTGGCTTTGCGGTTACTATGACAGCAGATAATGCTACTGGTCGTATATTCATCAGCTTGGGCGAACCATATGATTTATTCGGATGGAATAATAATCCGGCTGATTATAACCGTGTACAGCAGGATTACAGTAAATTCCTCTCTTTCTGTGTTTCGGAAGACGGCTTCTATTGGAGTTATGATGACAACGACAGTATGGTGTATGTGCTAAGTGCTACAGGCGAGCGTTGGTTTAGAATGAAGAAGTAACCAGTCTTTGAAAAAAGCAAGAAAGTAAACAGAACATAATCTCGATTACTTTCTTGCTTTTGTTTTTGTTTGTACTCTATTTGTATTTTCTTATGGGCAATTATTTGATTATTAGTAATTTAATTTGTGCTCTGTTTGACTCCTAGTTCTCTACTCTGACATTCTCGCCCGGACGTGCTTTTTGTCACGTTAGAGTATAGTTATTAATTTTCTATTGCGTTAATTTGTAACGTGAATAATAACACTCGCTAATCTAATATTAATAGTTTAACTCTTATATCATGAATAAACAGAAACTACTGTCTATCACAATGACTCTATTGTTGGGAGTCTCCTCTATCTTTGCGCAAAAGCAGCCGGTGGATTACGTGAATCCCCTGATGGGAACCGACTCCAAGATTTCGCTCTCCAACGGAAACACCTATCCTGCCATTGCACTGCCTTGGGGGATGAACTTTTGGATGCCGCAGACCGGAAAGATGGGGGACGGTTGGGCTTACACGTATGCTTCTGACAAAATCAGAGGTTTCAAGCAGACCCACCAGCCCAGTCCCTGGATCAATGACTACGGACAGTTCTCCATTATGCCGATGACCAAACAGCTGAAGATTGATCAGGACAGCCGTGCTTCCTGGTTTTCGCATAAGGCAGAGAAAGCAACTCCTTATTATTACAGTGTTTATCTGTCAGAGTATAACATGACAACGGAGATTGCCCCGACGGAGCGTTGTGCGTATTTCCGTTTTACTTTCCCCGAAGCGTCCGATGCTTATGTGGTAGTAGATGCTTTCGACCGTGGTTCGTATGTGAAGGTGATTCCTGAAGAAAATAAGATTGTAGGTTATACGACACGTAACAGTGGCGGTGTTCCGCAGAATTTCAGGAACTACTTTGTGATAGAGTTCGACAAGCCTTTTACATTTAATAAAGTATGGGCGGACTACCATTTGGTAGAGACGCATCTTGAACTGCAATCCAATCACGTAGGTGCTGCCATCGGTTTTTCGACAAAGAAAGGAGAGCAGGTGCATGCCAAAGTGGCTTCCTCATTCATCAGCCCCGAACAGGCGGAACTGAATCTGAAAGAAATCGGAAACAAGACATTCGAACAGACCAAGGAAGCCGGACGTAAAGCTTGGAATGACGTACTGGGACGTATCAAAGTCGAAGACGATGATGAGAACCGGATGCGTACCTTCTATTCTTGTCTGTATCGTTCGGTATTATTCCCCCGTATGTTCCACGAAGTGAATGCGAAGGGTGAAACGGTACATTACAGCCCTTATAACGGTGAAATCCGTCCGGGATATATGTTTACCGATACCGGTTTCTGGGATACGTTCCGTTGCCTGTTCCCGTTTGTCAATTTGATATATCCTTCAATGGGAGAGAAGATGCAGGAAGGACTGTTGAATACATATCTTGAAAGCGGATTCTTCCCCGAATGGGCGAGTCCGGGACATCGTGGCTGTATGGTCGGAAACAATTCGGCTTCCGTAGTGGCAGATGCTTTTATGAAGAATGTGACCAAAGCGGATGCGGAGAAAATGTATGAAGGTTTGCTCAAAGGAGCCAACAGTGTACATCCGAGAGTTTCTACAACAGGGCGCCGTGGATACGAATATTATAATAAACTGGGTTATGTGCCTTACGATGTAAAGATTAACGAGAATGCGGCGCGTACATTAGAGTATGCATACGATGACTGGTGCATCTACCGAATGGGTGAAAAGCTAGGGCGTCCGGCAGAAGAACTGGAACTCTATAAGAGCAGAAGCCAGAACTACCGCAACCTGTTCGACCCTGAAACAAAACTGATGCGTGGCAAGAACGCCGATGGCACCTTCCAGACTCCTTTTAATCCGTTCAAGTGGGGGGATGCCTTTACCGAAGGAAACAGCTGGCACTATACGTGGTCTGTATTTCATGATGTACAGGGACTGGCCGATTTGATGGGCGGCAGAAAGATGTTTGTCAGTATGCTCGATTCTGTGTTCAACCTTCCACCGATATTTGATGATAGCTACTACGGAGGTGTGATTCATGAAATCCGTGAAATGGAAATTGCCAATATGGGTAACTATGCGCACGGCAACCAGCCTATCCAGCACATGATTTACTTGTATAACTATGCAGGCGAGCCCTGGAAAGCACAGTACTGGCTGCGTGAAGTGATGAACCGCCTCTACTTTGCCACTCCCGACGGTTATTGTGGTGATGAGGATAACGGACAGACTTCTGCCTGGTATGTGTTTACCGCTTTAGGCTTCTATCCGGTATGTCCGGGCAGCAATGAATATGTGATGGGTGCTCCTTATTTCAAGAAAGCGACGATCACACTGGAGAACGGCAAGAAACTGGAAATCTCCGCTCCTAAAAATAGTGATGCCAATCGTTACATCCGTTCGCTGAACTATAACGGTAAGAACTATACAAAGAATTATCTGAATCATTTCGACTTGCTGAAAGGCGGACGTCTGGTATTTGATATGGATAATAAACCGAATAAAGGAAGAGGTATTAACGAATCCGACTTCCCCTATTCCTTCTCTCGTGATAACAAGTAAGCAGGTATGAATAAGATGAAAAAGAAAGTATTGATGATGACTATGGCGGCGGTAACCTTGTCCGCCGTAGCTCAGCAACCGGTAGATTACGTTAATCCGATTATCGGAACCAATGGTATGGGGCATACTTTTCCCGGTGCTTGCACCCCTTTCGGATGGGTACAGCTGAGTCCGGACACAGACACAATTCCACATAATGTGAATGGAGCTTATCAGAAGAATGCGTATGAATATTGTGCCGGTTACCAGTATCGGGATAAAACCATCGTAGGTTTCAGTCACACCCACCTCAGCGGCACGGGACATTCCGACCTGGGAGATATATTGCTGATGCCTGCTGTCGGCGATGTAAAATTGAATCCCGGACGGGCGGACCATCCGGAAGAGGGTTACCGTTCGCGCTTCGATCATGCCACAGAGAAAGCGACACCCGGATACTACGAAGTGATGCTGGACGACTATGGCATTAAAGCGCAACTGACAGCTACTCAACGGACGGGTGTACATAAATATACCTTCCCGAAAGGAAAAGACGGTCATCTGATCCTGGACCTGGTGCATGGTATCTATAATTATGACGGCAAAGTATTGTGGGCAAACCTGCGGGTGGAAAACGATACATTGCTGACAGGATACCGCATCACCAACGGATGGGCACGTACGAATTATACCTATTTTGCCATTTCCTTGTCACAGCCGATCAAGGATTACGGATATAAGGATAAGGAAAAGGTATTGTACAATGGCTTTTGGCGTCGTTTCAAGCTGGAGAAGAATTTCCCGGAAATCACTGGTCGAAAGATCGTGGCTTACTTTAACTTCGAAACGGCCAAAGATCCCGAACTGGTTGTAAAGGTAGCCTTGTCGGCAGTCAGCACGGAAGGCGCTGTAAAGAACCTGCGTGCCGAGGCTTCCGGAAAGAGCTTCGAACAGTTGGCGGAAGCTGCACGGACAGACTGGAACAATGAACTGGATCATTTCGAAATAGAAGGTACACCGGATCAGAAGGCGATGTTCTACACTTCGCTTTATCATACCATGATTAATCCGTCCGTGTATATGGACGTAGACGGTTCCTATCGTGGTCTGGATCATAACATACATCAGGCGAAAGGATTCACTAACTATACTATATTCTCACTTTGGGATACATATCGCGCGGAACATCCGTTCCTTAACCTGGTGAAACCGGAACGCAATGCGGATATGGTGGAATCAATGATCAAACATGAACAGCAGAGCGTGCATGGCATGTTGCCGATATGGAGCCTGATGGGAAATGAGAACTGGTGTATGAGCGGTTATCATGCTGTGTCTGTGCTGGCGGATGCAATAACCAAAGGAGTTTTTTCAAATGTGGATGAGGCATTATCGGCGATGGTTAGCACATCTACGGTACCTTACTATGAAGGTGTAGCCGATTATATGAAGCTGGGATATATCCCGCTGGACAAGAGTGGTACGGCAGCTTCCTCTACGTTGGAATATGCATACGACGACTGGACTATTTATCAGACAGCCTTGAAAGCCGGTAATAAAGAGATAGCGGATACTTACCGCAAACGTGCTCTCAACTATCGTAACATCTATGATACAAGCATCGGTTTTGCCCGTCCCCGCTACAGTGACGGCACATTCAAAAAAGAGTTCGATGTGTTGCAAACTTACGGCGAAGGCTTTATCGAAGGTAATTCATGGAACTTCTCCTTCCATGTACCGCATGATGTGTTTGGTATGATCGACCTGATGGGAGGAGAAAAGACATTCGTACAGAAACTGGACGAACTCTTCTCCATGCATCTGCCGGAGAAGTACTATGAACATAATGAGGATATTACGGAAGAATGCCTGGTAGGTGGATACGTACATGGCAATGAACCGAGCCATCATGTACCTTATTTGTACGCATGGACCTCCCAACCGTGGAAAACACAGTACTGGCTGCGTGAAATCCTGAACAAGATGTATAAGAATGACATCAACGGACTGGGTGGAAATGATGATTGCGGACAGATGTCGGCATGGTATCTTTTCTCTGTGATGGGCTTCTATCCGGTTTGTCCGGGTACAGACCAGTATGTCCTTGGTGCTCCCTATCTGCCCTATCTGAAGCTGACACTTCCCAACGGAAAGACACTGGAAATCAAAGCGCCGGGCGTCAGCGACAAGAAGCGTTATGTACAGTCACTGAAACTGAACGGCGAGTCTTATGATAAAATGTACATCACACACGAGGATATCCTGAAAGGAGGCGTATTGGAATTTAAAATGTCGGCATCGCCCAACAAACGTCGTGGAGTATCGGCGCAGGACAAACCTTATTCATTAACTAATGGAATCAATTAACAGCATCAATAAATAATCAAGAAAAGAATATGAAAAAGAGACATTTGGTATATGCAATTGCCCTGATTGTGGGCATGGGAGCTTGTGCGGCAAGTGCGAAGAAGCAAGCTGAAGCAAAACCGGACGTATGGAAAAGCTACAATGTAGGAACTGTCTTGTTCGAAGATAAAGCTTCGGAAACAAAAGGTTCAGACATTTATCACCGGATCATTCCGGATGCGGAGTCTTATATCAAAGAGCAGGCACGCACTGTATTGGCTACTCTTTATAACTCACCGGAAGACAGCATAACTCCGGTGAACAAGATACATTATACACTGGAAGACATCGAAGGAATTTCTGCCAAAGGCGGTGGTAATGGAGACGTTACTATCTTCTACAGCACACGGCATATCGAGAAATCATTTGCGGAAAACGATACGGCAAAGCTGTTCTTCGAAACGCGTGGGGTACTGTTGCACGAACTGACACACGCCTATCAGCTGGAACCGCAAGGCATCGGCTCTTACGGAACCAATCGTGTATTCTGGGCATTTATTGAAGGAATGGCAGATGCCGTACGTGTAGCCAACGGCGGATTCGACGGACCGAATGCCCGTCCGAAAGGAGGAAACTACATGGACGGTTATCGGACAGCAGGTTATTTCTTCGTCTGGTTGCGCGACAATAAAGATCCTGAATTCCTGCGTAAGTTTAACCGCAGCACACTGGAGGTGATTCCCTGGTCGTTTGACGGAGCTATCAAGCATATCTTGGGAACAGAATATAGCATAGATGAACTATGGCATGAATATCAGGTTGCTGTAGGTGATATACAGGTGTAATATACGATTGGATATGGTTAATAAAGTTGGTAGAAAAAGGTTGTTTTTGGTTTGGTCGTGTCTGGTGAGTATCTTGCCGGGCATGGCTCAAACTGAAAAGCTGACGGACTACGTGAACCCGTTTGTCGGTACGGATGGTTATGGAAATGTTTATCCCGGTGCACAGATTCCTTTCGGGGGAATCCAGATAAGCCCCGATACGGACAGCCGCTTCTATGATGCAGCTTCCGGATACAAATACAATCATCTGACATTGATGGGATTCAGTTTGACGCACTTGAGCGGAACAGGTATTCCGGACTTGGGCGACTTTCTGTTTATCCCCGGAACGGGAGAAATGAAACTGGAACCTGGTACTCATGAAGATCCCGATCAAGGCTATCGTTCGCGTTACTCACATGATAAGGAGTGGGCGTCCCCCAATTATTATGCTGTGGAACTGGCAGACTATGGAGTCAAAGCCGAAATGACTTCCGGTGTGCGTAGCGGTATGTTCCGTTTTACTTATCCAGAGTCGGATAATGCGTTCATCATGATTGATATGAACCATACGCTCTGGCAATCCTGCGAATGGTCGAATCTGCGAATGATTAATGATTCGACTATCACCGGATACAAACTGGTGAAAGGGTGGGGGCCGGAACGTCATGTGTACTTCACGGCTACTTTCTCGAAGAAGTTGACCGGACTGCGCTTTGTACAAGACAAAAAGCCGGTTATTTATAACACTTCCCGATTCCGCAGTTCTTACGAAGCCTGGGGAAAGAATCTGATGGCTTGTATCTCCTTTGATACAAAGGCAGGAGAAGAAGTGACGGTGAAAACAGCCATCTCTGCAGTCAGCACAGACGGTGCCCGGAATAATATGAAGGAACTCGACGGATTAACTTTCAACGAGTTAAGGGCGAAAGGGGAAGCCCTTTGGGAAAAGGAACTTGGAAAATATACGTTGACTGCTGACCGAAAGACAAAGGAAACGTTTTATACTTCCGCCTATCATGCCGCTCTGCATCCGTTTATCTTTCAGGATTCGGACGGGCAGTTCCGCGGACTAGACAAGAACATAGAAAAAGCGGAAGGATTCACGAACTATACGGTGTTCTCTCTTTGGGATACCTATCGGGCTTTGCATCCCTGGTTTAACTTGGTTCAGCAGGAGGTGAATGCGGACATTGCAAATTCTATGTTGGCTCATTACGACAAGAGTGTGGAGAAGATGCTTCCTATCTGGTCTTTCTACGGCAACGAAACCTGGTGTATGATTGGCTATCACGCCGTATCCGTATTGGCGGATATGATCGTGAAAGAAGTGAAAGGCTTTGATTACGAGCGTGCATACGAAGCGATGAAAACCACAGCGATGAATCCGAACTACGATTGCCTTCCGGAATATCGTGAAATGGGCTATGTACCATTCGATAAGGAAGCGGAGTCAGTGTCAAAGACACTGGAATATGCTTATGATGATTATTGCATCGCACAGGCAGCCAAGAAATTAGGCAAAGAAGACGATTATCATTATTTCCTCAACCGTGCTTTGTCTTATCAGACCTTGATTGATCCCGAAACGAAATATATGCGCGGACGCGACAGCAAAGGTGACTGGCGCACTCCGTTTACTCCGGTTGCCTATCAGGGTCCGGGATCGGTACATGGCTGGGGTGATATCACGGAAGGATTCACGATGCAATATACCTGGTATGTGCCGCAAGATGTGCAGGGATATATCAACGAGGCCGGTAAGGAACTGTTCCGCAAACGCCTGGATGAGCTTTTTACGGTAGAACTGCCGGATGATATCCCCGGAGCACATGATATACAGGGGCGTATCGGAGCCTATTGGCATGGAAATGAACCTTGCCATCATGTTGCATACCTCTACAACTACCTGAAAGAACCGTGGAAATGTCAGAAGTGGATACGTACCATCGTCGACCGTTTCTACGGAAATACACCGGATGCATTGAGTGGTAATGACGATTGCGGACAGATGTCTGCGTGGTATATGTTCAACTGCATCGGTTTCTATCCGGTGGCTCCGTCCAGCAATATTTATAATATCGGTTCGCCATGCGCAGAGGCTATTACGGTCCGGATGAGTAATGGAAAAAACATTGAAATGACAGCGGACAACTGGTCGCCGAAGAACCTGTACGTGAAGGAGCTTTATGTCAATGGTAAAAAGTACGATAAGTCCTACCTGACGTATGATGATATCCGTGATGGAGTGAAACTTCGTTTTGTGATGAGCAGCAAGCCGAATTACAAACGGGCGGTGTCCGATGAGGCTGTACCTCCTTCGATTTCCTTACCGGAGAAGACGCTGAAGTATAAATCATCAATTGGGTTTTAATAAGGTTAGGTATTAAGATAAAAATGGAAAGGATGAGGCTGGGCTTCATCCTTTCCATTTTTAGAACTGATATCCGATACTTATAAAGAACGAATGCATATAGTGGGATTTCAATATAGTCCCGCTTGTTTTACTTTTTGCTCGAAAACCATTCCTTAAATTCCGCTACCCGTGCTTTGCTTACCAATATCTTCTCTGTCATTCTGGAGTGGTGCAGATTAATGGACAACCGGCTGTTGAACCATAAATCAAGATCCTTTATCGCCTCCCTTGAAATCAGAAACTGCCGGTTGACTCTGAAGAAGAGACTAGGATTCAAACAATCGACCAACTCATCCAGCGTAAGAGAAAAGTTGTATTCCACCCCGTCCGTTAAGACAGCTTTTACCTGACAATCTTTGATATAGAACAGTTGAATCATGTCGATCGAGACAGGAAGTAGCTTATCGCCTTTTATCGGTATGAGGAAATGCGTCTTATAATTCTCCTGTTTTTTCAGCGAGTGAATGAGGTGAAGTAGTTCCTCTTCCTTATTTTCCCGTCTGCTTCCGTTTTCGGGGATGGTATCCTGCAAGTTGTCCAATTTTTCAAACGCATGTTCGATGTCCTCTTTGCCGATAGGTTTCAGCAGGTAGTCGATACTGTTCACTTTGAAGGCACGCAGGGCATATTCGTCGTAAGCCGTGGTGAAGATAATGGGGCAGGTGATGCTGATATGATCGAATATTTCGAAAGCAGAACCATCCGCCAGGTGAATATCCATAAAAACGAGTTCCGGCATCGGGTGGATGTCGAACCATTCGATGGTGGAATTGATGCTGTCCAGTATGGCAATAATTTCAGCTTCCGGTTTCACTTCGTTGAGCAGGGAAGTCAGATTGCGTACAGCAGCTTTTTCATCTTCAATAATAACTGTTTTCATAACACTTGGCTTGTCGTTCATTGTACTTCATCAATAAGAGGAATGCAAACGGAAAACTCTTTGTCCTCTGTGATTTGTATGTCCTGTTTGAATAATAGCCGGTAGCGTTTGGCGAGATTGACAAGGCCGATGCCGGTGCCGGAGGCAGCGGTCCGTTTGGGCTGAATGTCGTTGCTTACGGACAGATATCCCTCGTTGTTGGTGACGATATGGATAGTCAGTGGTTTGCGGTCGCTGATTTCATTGTGCTTCACGGCATTCTCTATCAACACTTGTACCGCCATCGGAGGGAGGCGGTAGTCTTCGAAAGACTTGGCTATCTGTATATCAAACTGCAAGTTGTTCTCAAAACGCATCTTCAGCAGGAAGATGTAAGCAGAAGCGAACTCCATCTCTTCCCGGAGGCTGACGCTTTGCGATTCGTTGCTTTGTAGCGTATACCTCAGTACCCGTGAGAGTTCCTGAATATAATCCTGTGCCTTGTCCTGATTTTCGCGCACCAGTGAACGCAGCGTATTCAGTGAGTTGAACAACATGTGCGGATTGAGCTGATTCTTCAATACTTCATACTGGTTGCGGATGTTTTCCGCCTGTAACTGTTCGTTCTCAATCAATACCAGTTGCTGGCGGCGGACAAGGTAGATGATGCAGCAACTGCTGGTGACGAGGCAAGCCATGATGAAGTCGCGCAACGGATGGAGATAGTGGTGCACCATCGCATCGATGGCGGGAATGTCGAATGTCCGGTGCAGGAAGACAAACACTTGTCCCAGCAGATTGCTGAGTATCCATGTCAGGATGAAGGAAAGCAGAATCTTTGCAGCCGTTATTTTAATGGACGCCTGGTTGAAATGGAACAAGCGCGTATTGATGGCAAAAAGTATGAGTAACGAAACGAAGGTAAACAGAATCTCATTTGCCACATCCATAAACTTCATCCCCGGGAAAAGCGAATGGCTTTCGAAACGGTCGAAGAGAGAGACCGATTCCGGAAAATGAATGAGCACAGCCACCATCAGCGAGATGATGACCGTGGACAGGAAATACTTATCTTTATTGATAGCTTTCAATACCATGTTGCAAAGATAATGGTTAATTACGAATTATGCATGATGAATGGCTGTCGCTGCACGGCAGATTATTGTTTTTGGATATGTGCCGTGACGTACATCCCCGGTCGGAACTGCGGATTCGTCTCCTTGATGGAAGCGTATACTTCGAGTGAGCGGTTCACTTCGTCCACTTTTTGTCCGATGGAGATGACCGTGCCGTTGAACGTTTGTGTACCCATGCCGTTGACACGGAATTGTACGGGACTGCCTGTTTGCATATCTGCAAGGTCTTTTTCGTAGGTAGTCAGGCAGAGCATCGGTGCGCTTTTATCGATCACTTCGCAGAGAGCTTCTCCCGGATTGATGTACTTTCCCATGTTCATAGCTACATTGACCACATATCCGCTGATAGGAGCTTTTACTTCCAGAAGCGGCTGGATGCCATCCCGAAGCAGTGTTTCCGGATTCACGCCCAAAAGCGAAAGTTGTGCGGCGGCAGCATCCTGACGGCTTTTCATCGAAAGATAATCCGCTTTGCTTTGCTGGAACTTCTTCTGCGAAGCCGCTTGTTCGGCAGAGAGATTCTTTTGCCGTTCGTATTCCATACGCAGATATTCTGTTTGTGCGTGGCTGTCCAGATAAGTCTGTTGGAGGGTGATAAACTCCGGATTCTCCAAAGTGGCGATTACAGAGTTCTTGGTAACGTGTTGTCCGGGGAGTAAGGAAGTGTTTTTGATCACTCCGCCGATAGTCAGTGCGACGGTTGCCTGCCGTTGGGGCGGAAGGACGATCCGGCCGTTGAACGAAACCTGATTGGGGCGGGAAGTGGCGGAAGTGATTGCATCCACTTCGGGCTGTGCAGTGGCATCGGCGTCGCTTTGACCATTGTTTTTTCCCATTTCCGGATTCACGCTTTCTGTTGCAGGGTCCGCCACAGACTCTGAATCCGCCGTTTGTTGTTGTCCCTTGCAAGCTATTAAGGCGAGCAGAAGGATGGGGTAAAATATCTTTCTCATACACATTTTTATATTAAGTACTCTTGCAAAATAATCTTCTATATTAACAGGAAAACTGTTCATTAAAACTCTCCACTCTCCACTTATTCAAACAATTCATGTTCCAGAGCGGCAATGTTATACTGATAGACGGTTTCGATATACCCTCGCCGGATGTCCCGTGCCGTCGTGACGGACTGTATGTATTCGGCAACGCCCGTTTCGCTCTGTTGCAGTTGCAGGTTGGCGGCTTTGGTCAGTTCTTCCGCTTCTTTGAGAGCGGAAGTAGTATAATAGCGCAGGCTCTCGTTGTATCGTCGGAGGGAGGCTTCCAGTTCCATCACCTTATTGCGAAGTTCGCGGATGTTGGCATCCGCCTGAATCTGTGCCGAAGCGGCAGCCAGTCTGGCTTGCTTCACCTTGCTTTTCTGGGGCAGGAAGTAAACGGGGAAGGAGACTCCCACCATCCATGCATTCAGACTCTTCAAGGGAAGAATGTCCTGACGGGTATATCCTATGCTGATCTCCGGAAAGAAGTGGCTGCGTTCTACATGAAGCATTGCTTTCGCTTCTTCTGCCTGACTCCGGAAGTATCCGGTATGCGCTTCGGACAGATTACCGTCCGAAAGGGTGGTATAAAAGAGAGACAAGGTCGAATCTGCCGGCACAATCGGGCTGTCGGCATAACAGCACCACTGGAAACGTGCCAGTGCCGTCTTTTCCTCTTCCTGTGCCTGATACCAGCGGTTGTGCAGGTCGGCGGCGGTAGTCGTCATCATGTTCTTTTCGAGCAGGGTGATTTCTCCTTGTTGATAACGTATTTCGCCGATACGTTTCAACTCTTCCGCCATCTTGTCCTGATCACGGTACATGGAGCAGAGGTTGGCGGCATATTGATAGTAAGCCCATGCCCGTTTTACTTCCGCTATCACTTCTTTTTCCACCATCCGGCGATAATAAGTACTTGTCTTTACCTGTCGGCTGACCAGTGCATTCTTGTAAAACGGAGTCAGCAGCGAACCGAGGCTCTGTTCGAAAGCAAGTTCCTTGTCTTGCTTGTTTTCTCCGTTGAGTTGTCCCCATGAGTAATTGAATGAGGTGGGAGCTGCCTCGACAATCTCTCCGCGAGTGGCTTTTGCCTGACGGATGGCGTTGGCGGCTATTTTCAGTCTCGGATGATTTTGTTTGGCTATCTCGATGGCTTGTTCCAGACTGACCGCTTCCGGTTGCTGCGCTGAGGCGAAAGAAGGAATCAGCAGCAACAACGGCAGGATGACGAAGAACGGCAGATGAAACTTGCTTCCGGGACGTCTCCATACAGCAAATGAGTTGACAATCTTGTAGAATACCGGAATGATAAGCAAAGTCAGCACGGTAGAGATAATCAGTCCGCCGATGACGACCGTAGCCAGCGGGCGTTGTACCTCGGAACCGGCGGAAGTGGCGATTGCCATCGGGACAAATCCCAGCGAGGCGACCAGTCCGGTGAGGAATACGGGACGCAGCAGATGCGGGGTGCCCAGAGTGAGGATTCGGTTGGTAGTCATAGCATATTTATTTCGTTTACGAAGTTCGTTGAAATGGTTCACCATCAGGATACCGTTCAGTACAGCCACACCGAACAAGGCGATGAAACCGACTCCTGCCGAGATGCTGAACGGGAGTCCGCGCAGCCAGAGGGCTACGATACCTCCGATAAGTGACAGCGGGACGGTGGAGAATACCATCAATGTATAAGTAATGTTCTTGAAAGCGAAAAACAAGATCAGCAGAATCAGCATCAGTGCTACCGGAATGACGATCATCAGCGTATTGATGGCGTTTTGCAGGTTCTCAAACTGACCGCCGTATTCGAAGTAGTAGCCCGGTTGCAGTTTGATGTTCTTGTCCAGTGTCTTCTGGATGTTGGCTACTACTTGCTGAATGTCCGCGTCGCGTACGTTCACACCAATCACGATGCGGCGTTTGGTAGCGTCGCGGTTGATCTGCAACGGACCGCTGACAAGTTCGATGCTTGCCACCTCGCCGACCGGAATCTGAATGCCTTCGGAAGTACGCACAAAGAGCTTGTCCAGATTTAAGTCTGCCACTTTCTCCTGATCCAGACGTACGACAAGGTCGAACTTCCGTTCGTTTTCGAAAACCACACCGCTGGCTTCTCCGGCATAGGCTGTCCGGATAATCGTGTTGAGTTCTTCGATATTAATGCCGTAACGGGCTATCTTGCCGCGGTTGTATTTGACAACCAGCTGAGGCAATCCCATCGTCTGCTCTACGATGACGTCTGCTGCCCCCGGCACTTTCTCTACATACGTGGCGGCTTCCTTTGCCCTCTGATAAAGTTCGTGCGTGTCTTCGCCGTATAACTTGACTGCAATATCGGCTTTCGCACCTGTCATCAGCTCGTTGAACCGGAGCTGTATCGGCTGCGAGAAGTTAAACTCGGCACGTTCCGAGAGGGGTTCGAGCGCTTCTTTCATCTTCTCTACCATTTCCGCTCGGCTCGTTGCGCTGGTCCATTCCTTGAAAGGTTTCATGATGATCATCACGTCGGCGTCTTCCACTGCCATCGGGTCGGTGGGGACTTCTGCCGTACCGATCTTCGCCACTACGTGCTTGATTTCGGGAAACTGATCCATCAATGTCTTTTCCGCTTCTTCGGAGAGTTTGATACTTTCCGAAAGTGAACTTCCGGCGGGTAAGGTCATCTGCATGGCGAAGTCGCCTTCGTCCAGTGTCGGGATGAACTCGGCACCCAGACGGGTGAAGAGGAAGAGGGACCCGATCAGTGCGGCAAAAGCAATGACGACGGTGCGTGCTTTGTGATGCAGGCACGCATGCAGGCAACGCTGGTAGAGTTTGTTCAGCTGCTCGAAGAATCGGTCGGCAAGTGTCGGCTTCACTACGATGGTATGTTTCAGGAAGAGCGACGCCATCATAGGGACGTATGTCAGCGACAGGATCAAGGCGCCGATGATGCAGAACACCAGGGTTTTGGCCATTGGAGTGAAGTATTTTCCTTCGATTCCGTTCAAAGTCAGTATCGGGAAGAACACGATGAGAATAATCAGTACGGCGAATGTAGCCGAGCGGACTACACCGGAAGCACCTTTTTCCACCTCTTCGTCCATCTCTTTGCGGGTCAGTGTCCGTCCGCGGAACTGCTTGCTGTAGATGTGTGCCAGGATACCTTCCAGTATGACAATGGAACCATCTACCACAATACCGAAGTCGATGGCGCCGAGGCTCATCAGATTGGCGGTTACGTTGAAAAGACGCATCATGATGAATGCGAAAAGCATAGCCAGCGGGATGACCGAAGCTACAATCAGCCCGGCACGGACGTTGCCCAGAAAGATAATAAGTACGAGGAAGACGATGATGGCTCCTTCAATAAGGTTGTTGACGACGGTGGAGATGTTCCGGTTGACCAGTTCCGAACGGTTCAGATACGGTTCGATGCTGATGCCTTCGGGCAATAAGTGCTGTATCTTTTCCACCCGCTTTTCCAGTTCCTGCGTCACTACATTGGCGTTGGCGCCTTTCAGCATCATGGCAATTCCGCCTACGCATTCGCCCTTTCCGTCCATCGTCATCGCACCGAAACGTTTGGGGGCGCCGAAGCGGACAGCGCCTACGTCACTGATGTGTACGGGAATCCCGTTCCGGTTGGCTACCACGATCTGCTCGATGTCTTTGATGCGGGTGATCATCCCTTCCGAACGGATGTAATAGGCATTCTTTGCTTTCTCGATGTAGCTTCCGCCCGTGTTCTGGTTGTTGCTGCTCAGTGCTTCGAACACTTCGCCGATGGTGATGTTCAGTGAAAACAGGGCGTCGGGGTCTACCGCCACTTCGTATTGTTTCAGATAACCTCCGAAACTGTTTATTTCCACGATGCCCGGTATGCCCGATAACTGGCGTTTCACCATCCAGTCCTGAATGGTACGGAGTTCCATAGCGTCATATTTCTCTTCGTATCCCGGAGCTACTTTCAATATGTATTGGTAGATTTCGCCCAGTCCGGTGGTGATCGGCATCATTTCCGGTGTTCCCAGTTCGGGGGAGATTTCGCCGGATACGGTTTGTATCTGCTCGTTGATCAGCTGGCGGGCATCGAGTGTGGGCACGTCTTCCTTGAAGACGACCGTTACCACTGATAGCCCGAAGCGACTGACGGAACGGATATCTTCTACATTCATGATGTTGCTCATCGCTATTTCGATGGGCATGGTGATGAGCTGCTCCACTTCCTGCGGCGCAAGCGTAGGAGATACGGTTACAATCTGCACCTGATTGTTGGTTATGTCCGGCACGGCGTCAATGGGGAGCGTCAGCATGGCATAGATTCCCCCGATAAACAGGAAGAGGGTGGTTAACCCTACGAATAGTTTTTTCCTGATCGAAAAACGTACGATAGCTTTAAACATGATTTTACAGTGTTATTGTTTCATGTTACAAAGTTACGGACTATCCTTATCCGTGATTATCGGGAAAGGATGAAGCGGAAAGATTGACAGGTGAAATGACGAAATCAAGGTCTGAACGTGAAGGGCTGTTGTCTGTCGAATCAAGGAGTTTGAACCTCCTTTGGTTATTCGCCACAACGTTTTATGCAGCGTTTTTATTGTCACTTGTCACTTTTGCGACTTAATACGTTGCAAATTAGAATGGTAAGGGTGATAATAAGAGGTGACAATAGGGTGATAATAGGCGGAACTTAGTTTTCTATTGTCACCGCGAAGAACTGAAGTTGAGAGGTAGAATATGCTGAAAATAAATGAATTAAATGCTGAAGAAGAATGTCTTAGATGACGAAGATAAGTGAATCCGATGTTGAAAAGGAGTCGTTTCAATGTTGAAGGTAAGTGGCTTCGATGTCGATACTCTTAATGGGTGGAACAAATAGTCTATATAGAACTTTTGGTTTCTAGAGTTTGAAACTAGAGTTCCGCCCGCTTGAAACTAAAGTTTCATCAGCTTGAAACTAAGGTTTCCAAGGCATGGAACTGTAGTTTCAGCCGCTTGAAACTATTGGTTCCGGCGTAGGAAACTATCTGAAACACTGCTTGCTAATATAATAATAAAAGAGGATGCCTATGGGGTAATGCGGCATCCTCTTGGGAGACAGTCCTGAAGAACTACTTTCACAAGCGGTTCTTCGGTCTGCGACCTCCATATTTAATCTGGTTAGGATTACGAATTAAAGTGGTGAATATTGTAACTCATATTTGTTAAACCTTAAAGATTGCTGTTTCGGTGATCATTCAATGCTTTTATCTTTGTGCGGAATGATAAAGTTCTCATTATATAGGCAGTTCATTTTCGCTCTTTGTGAGTAGGCGATCCCACCAAGATCGGCACGTCCAGCAGAAGAGTTCCCGTAAAGTCAGTTGTTCTTTGAGCGGAATCAGAATATGTCCGCGTTCATAGGTTCCCAGTATGTGCAGATTCCCGTTATAGCAAAGTATGTAAAGATACTCTTCTTCGCAGATTACACTATGAATATGTTTCATGTATAAAGGGAAAGGGTGGTAAGGGTCGTCAGAAGCAAATTCTACGGAATGGAAATTAAGTTTCCCTAGCATACCGGTAAATACGGATGCTAATTCAATAAACTTCTCGCAATCATTTTGTCTGTGCATCTTCCGGATGACGCGGCGCAATGTTTCTTTGTCTGGTCTGTTCATATCTCTTTGAATATTTATGACCGCTCGCATCCTGTTGTATACTACGTACGTATATAAAAGAAGCCGGGCGCTGAGTTCATATTTATCCGCTAAGAGGTAGTACCAATACCTACTGAACTTAATAAATATGTTCACACGCCCGACCCTAAGTCGCACGTATGAAACAGATTTATTGAAGTTCAGTTTTTTGTTTAAATGAAATTTGGTACTTTTCTTAGCGCAAAAAAACGTTTCAATATGCCGCATTTCTCTTCGGCTTTCAAGGGACAAAGGTACGCGAATTGTTGAGGATTGCAAAGAAAAAGGAATGAAATTTCTTGCTAAGTATGTCATCTGTGTTCAATAAGAGAAGATTATTTTGCAAGAGTACTTAAGTGCATTCTCTGATCTCAGTTGGTTGACTCAATCTTTGGAAGAGAAAAAGTGATGGCAAAATCTTGAATTTGCTTGCTATCACTTTGTCATCACTCTTGCCGTCACTCGATTAATGAAGTGATTAACAGTGAATTAATGATTGAAAAACAGTAAAAGTGACGGATGACGGCAAAAAGTGTATATAAACTATGTAGTAAGATTTAAGTAGGCAACTCGCATATATAACTTGAATTCAACTTTTGTTGAACCATTCGACATCGATACGAAGAAACAAGCAATCTTATGCTGCGGCAGAACATTTCTTTGTATAACCTCGTTTATTATATAACAAACTAAATATATATTCAGTATGAAGTCATTCATCTTAATGGTTATAACAATGGTATGTGCAATCTCTCTGGAAGCGCAGAATAAGTCTTTCTACGACTTCAATGTGACCACGATTGATGGTAAGGAATTTCCGCTTTCTTCTTTGAAAGGAAAGAAAGTGCTGGTAGTAAATGTAGCCTCCAAATGCGGACTGACGCCACAGTATGCCAAACTGCAAGAGCTATATGATAAATATAAGGATAAGAATTTTGTAATCATCGGCTTTCCTGCCAACAACTTTATGGGACAGGAACCGGGAAGCAATGAAGAGATCGCTCAGTTCTGCTCCTTAAAGTATGACGTTACTTTTCCGATGATGGCCAAGATTTCCGTCAAGGGCAAAAACATGTCGCCACTTTACCAATGGCTGACGGAAAAGAAACTGAACGGCAAAGAAGATGCGCCCGTCCAGTGGAATTTTCAGAAGTTTATGATTGACGAGAACGGAAACTGGGTCGGCTTTGTGGCCCCCAAAGAGAGTCCGCTCTCGGAAAAAATCGTTACTTGGATAGAGCAGGAGTAGGAGCAGGGAAAAGAGACGGAATAAGGGATACTTTCTTTAATTCCCCTTCGAAGTTGGGGGTGAAAATACCTTTTCCGAGGTTTTCTTCTATTTCTTCGATGGTCCAGAATCGTCCGCCGTCCAGTTCGTCACTGGGGTGCAGTTCACCGTCGTAAACAGTTTTGTGAACAAAGACAAGTTCTTTCTCACGATCCGATTCGAATACATAGCTGGTTAGCAGTTCGGGAGTAAAGTCCGTGATGCCTAGTTCTTCGCGGACTTCCCGTTTGAGTGCGATTTCTACGCTTTCGCCCAGGTCAATATGTCCGCCAACGGCTGTGTCCCATTTTCCGGGCTGGATGTCTTTCCATTCCGGACGTTTCTGCAGATATAAATCTCCTTTCGAATTGAAAACGTGAAGATGGATGACAGGATGAAGGAGCTTGCTTCCGCTATGGCATTCTCCGCGTGTGGCGGCTCCGGTGATGTTTCCCTGTTCGTCTACGATGGGAAACATTTCTTGATTATTATCGCTTGGCATAGTTGTTTTTACTTTTTGGTTTACGGTATCAGCAGAGAAGAATCTCCATAACTCAGAAAACGGAAATCGTGCGCCAGCGCATAATCATAAATTGTGCGCCAGTTTCCCTTCACGAAGGCGGAAACCAAAAGTAACAGTGTACTTTGCGGCTGGTGAAAGTTGGTCACCATCGCTTTCACTATCTTATACTGATATCCCGGAGCTATGATAATCTGCGTACTGCTGTGAAGGGCTTCCAGCCCGTTCCTGTCGAGGTAACCTAAAATCTTTTGCAGTGCGACTACAGGCGGAATCTGATCATACTTTTCGTATGGCTGCCATTGCTTGACGTGCAGTTCTTCTTCCGTAGCATCGGGATTTTCCGCCAATGTTACTCCGATGTGATACAGGCTTTCGAGCGTACGCACCGAAGTGGTGCCTACAGCAACAGCGCAACCGTCATGATCGATCAGCTTTTTGATCGTAGCCCGATTGACGGAGATATACTCCGTATGCATCTCATGCCCTTCTATCTCTTCGCTTTTCACGGGCTTGAAGGTTCCCGCGCCTACATGAAGTGTCAGTTCTTCCAGATCGATGCCTTTTTCCTGCAATGCTTCCAGTACACGGGGAGTGAAGTGCAGTCCGGCTGTCGGTGCGGCTACCGAGCCTTTTATTTTGGAATAAACGGTCTGATAAGTTTCTTTATCGCTCTCTTCCGTATCCCGGTTCAGATATGGGGGAATCGGCAGTTCTCCGAACACTTCGAGGATATCGGCAAAGGTTACTTCCGGATTGTCCCAGGAGAAATCAATCCAGTGGCTGGTGCCCCTGCATTCTCCACGGGTAGCGGTCAGAGTGATCGGGAAACCTTTTACCGTCATCTCCCGTTTCAGTGCTCCGTCTTTCCATTTCTTCAGGTTACCGATCATGCAGAGCCAGGCAGCGTGTTCCGTCTGCTGGAAGTTCAATACATAATCGTTGGGCTGAATCGGTTCCAGACAGAAGACCTCGATCAGCGCCCCCGTTTCTTTGCGGAAGTGGAGGCGTGCCTGAATCACCTTCGTGTTGTTGAATACCATCAGGCTTCCTTTCGGGAGATAGTCCGGCAAGGATGTGAAGACATCTTCGCTTACTTCACCGTGGCGATATACCAACAGTTTTGACTGGTCTCGTACTGCTAAAGGAAATTTGGCGATTCGTTCATCCGGTAGTGGATAGTTGTATTCGCTGATGTGAATATGTTTCGGGTCTTCTTTCATTCTCGTTTCAATAAAAAAAGCATCAATAACCCATCGATTATCAATGCTTTGTCGGTAGTCGGGATGACAAGATTCGAACTTGCGACCACACGCCCCCCAGACGCGTACTCTACCGGGCTGAGCTACATCCCGAATTGCGGTTGCAAAAGTAGTGCTTTATTTTTAAATAGCAAATAAATAGCCTGTTTTTTTCCATTAGCTGATTTTAGGATAAGTTTCCGTTTGCGGAATAAAAAGTCCTTTAGTCCATAATAATTCTAAATAATATAGGTGGTTGCAAACTAACATAACAGGGTTTTGTTTATGAAATTAAGTGAATAGATAGTGCGTAACTTCTTTAAAATGAAACCATATCGGCATACGAGACATGAGAGTAGTTTAGGATAGTATATTTTTGTATTTAGTTTTATTTAATGAGGGGGTAAATGTGTATAATAAAAATAGAGAAACGTTAGAAGCTTATGTCTTAGGTGATGATTTTAAGTATTTTCAGAATTTGAAGTATCTTCCCCTAAGCGTTTATCCTTCTAATATTCAGTCTGCTTTGGTCGTGTATTGCTTCAGCGGAAAGGCCAAGCTTAATGTATATGATGATTCGCATTGGATACAGCCGCAGGAATTGATTATTCTGTTGCCGGGACAATTCGTTTCGTTCACCGAGGCCAGTGATGATTTTCTGACTACTACGTTGGTGGTGTCGCCTACAATGTTCAGCGATGCGCTGAGCGGTGTGCCTCGCTTTTCACCGCATTTCTTTTTCTATATGAGGACCCATTATTGGTATCCTCAGACCGAAAATGATACTCGGCGGTTGATGAATTTCTTTGGAATGGTAAAGGATAAAGTGACGTCTAATGATATATACAGGCGTGAGCTGATTATTCATTTATTAAGATACTTATATTTGGAATTGTTTAATGCTTATGAAAAGGAGGCATCTCTGATGACTACCCGAAAAGATACTCGTAAAGAGGAACTGGCTAATAAATTCTTTGGGTTGATAATGAAGCACTTCAAAGAGAATAAGGATGTTGCTTTCTATGCTGATAAGTTGTGTATCACATCCAAATACCTGACGATGGTGATCAAGGAAGTGAGCGGCAAATCTGCCAAAGACTGGATTGTAGAATACATCGTACTCGAAATAAAGGCTTTGCTGAAGAATACGAATATGAATATTCAGGAAATTGCCGTGAAAACAAATTTTGCCAATCAGTCGTCTTTGGGACGTTTCTTCAGGAAACATACCGGAATGTCATTGTCCCAATACCGGATGAGTAACTTAGGATAATATAGAAGATGCCTGTGGGGAATAAAGGCATATGTGGGGAGAGGAGAATGGGAAAGGGAAAGAAGAAATGGGAAACCTTTTAGGGAATCCCATTCTCCTTCATTATTATAATAAGTTTCAAGATCAGACTCCCATACATTCGCGATAGAAGTCAAGCATTTCAAAAATTGTGTCTTTATCAGCTGTCTGGTTGATGCAAATATCTCCGATCTCTTTCAGTAAAGTAAAATTGACCATTCCTGAGGTATTTTTCTTATCATGTTGCATAAATGCGTAGAGTTGTTCGTACTGCTTACAGTCGAATGCGAATGAACCATAATTCTCTTTGATGAATTGGATGGTCTGTCGCATCTTGTCTTTCGGAAAGCCGACTTTGAGGTGTGACAGGTAAAGCTCGCATACGATTCCCCATGCTACGGCATAGCCATGCAGCACGGGGCGATTCTCAGCCAATGCCAGACTTTCGAAGGCATGTCCTGCTGTATGTCCCAGGTTCAGTGCTTTACGGATGCCATGCTCGAAGGGGTCTTGCTCCACAATGTCTTCCTTCACCTGTACCGATCGTCCCACCATATTTTTGAGATATGCATAATCAATGTTATTGGTATTGAAATCCAGTAATTCGACCCAGTGTGCGGTATTGCTGATTAATCCGTGCTTTAACATTTCAGCATAACCGGAGAAGAAATTCTGTGCATCGAGGCTGCGCAGGAATTCAGTTTCAATCAGCACACTGTCTGCCGGAGCAAACGAGCCTATCTCGTTTTTCAGTCCGTTGAAGTTGATACCTGTCTTACCGCCGACGGATGCGTCGACCATAGCCAACAGTGTAGTGGGTATATTGATATAAGAAATCCCCCGTTTGAAGGTAGCGGCGGCAAAGCCTCCCAAATCTGTTACCATGCCCCCACCAAGGTTGATGAGCAATGAGTGACGTGTAGCCCCTTGCTGACTCAGTGCCATCCATACGGAGGCCAGAGTCTCCAGTGTCTTATGCACATCTTCGGCTCCGATACAGATTTCGACTGCGTCTTTCAGAAACGATACCTCTTTCAATGAGGGCAGACAAAGACGCTGGGTATGTTCGTCTGTGAGGATGAATAACTTGTCATGCGGACACCTTTCAATGGCACGACCGAGGCTTGTTTCCAAGCTTTCGCAGAGAATGACTTCTTGTTTACTCATGATTCTTTTGCTTTTTCTTGGTGCAAATGTATATAAAATATCTTTTTTTACTTACTTTTGTCTCGTTAAAACGTTCAATTATGAAAGCATTGTTTCCTGTATTTTGCCGTCCTTTGGGATATGTGGTGTTGTTAGTAGCTTTGTTTCTTCTTCCGATTTTGCTAATGCAAGGGTTGATAACCGACCATAACCTGCTATTTTATAAGGAATGTACGAAGCTGTTGATGATGGCAGGATGCTTGCTGATCATCTTTGCCCTAAGCAAGAATGAAAGCCGCGAGACGGAACAGATTCGTAATGCGGCAGTCCGGAATGCAGTCTTTCTGACTTTTCTGTTTGTTTTCGGTGGTATGTTGTGGCGTGTTCTGCAAGGAGATGTGATCAATGTAGACACTTCTTCTTTTCTCACCTTTTTAATCTTTAATGTGCTTTGTTTGGAGTTTGGTCTTAAAAAAGCGCTTGTTGATCGATTCTTCAAAAGATAATTTTCTATTAAATTAAACCTTTTACGATTCTATTTGTCAAAAAGACATTGTTATTACTCTACTAATCGTAATTAAGGTAAATGAAAAGATTATCAGTTTGGTGGGTGCTTACACTGTTATGCACCTTCTCTATTTTTGCACAGAATAAGGTGATTACCGTTTCGGGGCGTGTTGTCGAATCTGACTCTAAAGAGCCAGCTGCACAGGCAACTATTCAATTGTTATCGTTGCCGGATAGCGCTTATGCAGCCGGTATAGCAAGTAGTAATAAGGGGTGGTTTACGCTCCCTAAAGTGAAAGCGGGGAAATATTTGTTGAAGGTTTCTTACATCGGTTTCCGTACGAAATTCGTTCCTGTACAATTATCCAATAATGTGACTGAAAAGAAAATGGGGACAATCTCTCTGGACCCTGATGCAGTGATGCTGAGCGAGGCTGTGATTACGGCGGAAGCTCCTCCTGTTACTGTAAAAGCTGATACTACAGAGTATTCTGCAGCGGCTTACCCTGTACCGGAAGGTTCAATGTTAGAAGATCTTGTGAAAAAAATTCCAGGAGCTGAAGTGAGTGATGAAGGTAAAATTACTATAAATGGTAAGGAAATAAAAAAGATAATGGTTGATGGAAAGGAATTTTTTTCTGATGACCCGAAAGTCTCTATGAAGAACTTACCTGCTAATATGATTGAGAAAGTAAAGGCTTATGATAAAAAAAGTGATATGGCACGTATCACAGGAATTGATGATGGAGATGAAGAGCCCGTCTTGGATTTGACCGTTAAGAAAGGTATGAAAAAAGGATGGATTGGAAATCTTATTGCAGGGTATGGTAGCCAGGATCGGTATGAAGGGGGAGTAATGATCAGCCGCTTTAAAGATGATGCGAGTCTTTCAATTATAGGTTCTGCAAATAATACTAATAATAAGGGATTTTCTGAATTTGGTGATGCCGGACAGGGACTAGGTGGAGGTAATGCTGGTTCAGGTATTACAACTGCACAATCGTTGGGAGTCAACTTCGCTAAGGATACTAAAAAGTTGCAGATCGGGGGGAATGTACAATATGGACATTCTGATAATGACGCTCGTCGCAAAACCTCTTCAGAAACATTTTTGGGGGAAACATCTTCTTTTGCTCAAAGTGAGAACTTTTCAAATCGTAATCGCCATGATTTTCGCGTTGATTTCCGTTTGGAGTGGAGACCTGACACATTGACTACGATTATTTTCCGTCCTAACGGTAGTTATTCACAAACAGAATCTAGCAGTCGTTCTTGGTCAAAGACAGAAAATAACTCGCATAGTCCTGTTAATGAAAAAGAGGCAGCTTCTTCTTCTAAAAGTCATAATGCATCTTTTAATGGTAGCTTGATGGCTTTTCGAAGATTGAACAATAAAGGACGAAACTTGTCTTTGGGTGCACGTTTCGGATATAGTGACAGCGAGTCCGATTCTTATTCTGATTCAAAGACTGAATTCTTCGAAAAGGATAGTATTTCTGATATTTCGCGCTATACAGACAGAAATAGTGATAGTCGTAACTGGAGTGTATCAGCTTCTTATACAGAACCTGTATTTAAAAATCACTTTTTGCAGTTGCGTTATGAATTTGCTCATCGCAAACAGTTATCACAATCATTAGTGTATGATAGTATTAACTACTATCCGTATCCTGAATATATAGAGCGTGGGTATGATAATGAACTAAGTACACGTGTGGAGAATTTCTATGATACTCATACTGCTGATGTTTCTGTACGTGGTATTCACCCTAAGATGATGTATAGTGTAGGAGTGGGGGTGACTCCTCAGTCATCCTTAAGTAAAACGACAATTGGTCCGAACTATAAGAAGAATCTTCCAGAACAGAATGTTTTGAATTGGGCTCCTTCAGTAATGTTCCGTTATATGTTTAATAAACAACATGTATTAATGTTCCGTTATCGTGGAAGAAGCAGTACACCTAACATTGAGGACCTGCAGGAGGTGATTGATATAACCGACCCGATGAACCTAAGATATGGTAATCCGAATTTGAAACCATCATTTAATAATAATTTTACTCTCGATTATAGAAAGTTTGTACCGGAATCTATGCGTAGCTATTCTGCTAATTTGTATTATACAAGTACATTGAATTCTGTAGCAAATAGAATGACATATGATCCTCAGACGGGTGCTCGGGTTTATAAGAAAGAAAATGTAAATGGTAACTGGCAAGCAAGAGGATTTTTTTCATTCAATACACCGTTGAAGAACAAGAAATTTACAATTTCATCTAATACAAATGCACGATTTAGTGATGCTGTAAGTTATACAAGTGTCGGAAGTTCTAAAAATGCAGATCAGGAACTAAGTACAACGCATAATTTAGGGTTAGGAGAACGGTTTACCAGTAGTTATCGTAGTGAAGTTTTTGATATATCCTTAAGTGGTTCTGTTAATTATAATTTGGTCAGAAATAGTAAACAAGAAAATAGTAATCGAGAAACATTCGACTACTATATTGGAGGTAATACCAATGTAAACCTTCCTTGGCAAGTCTCGATTTCCACAGATATTAATTGTCGATTTAAAGATGGATATACAGGTGGGCTTAATAATAACGAAGTGATGTGGAATGCACAAATTTCGAAGAATTTTTTAAAGAATAATTCGGGTACAATTCGTTTTAAAATATATGATATCTTAAAACAACAAAGTAGTTTGTCGCGTTCGATTAGCGAAACAATGATGAGTGATACTGAATATAATACTTTAGGAAGTTATTTCATGGTACATTTTGTATATCGCTTTAATACGTTGGGTGGAAAGTCACCAAATCGACGTGGACCGGGTGGTGGACCTAGAGGAGGACATGGCTTTGGCGGCGGTGGCAGACCTATGCGTTTCTAAATTGTGACTAGCTCTGAATGAAAACGGGAAAGTCCCGATGGTAATGAACATGACTAACATGACTTGCCATCGGGACTTTTTTGTTTATCCGATAATTTGCTTTATATTTGTTGTTCAGTATCCATATAAAAAAGGAGTATCCTATGATTGACTGGAACATACTAGTTAGCCAGATAGCTACGGTTGCTTTTGATATCGTTTATTTTGGAGCCATTATCAGTACGATTGTCGTTATCATTCTTGATAACCGGAATCCGGTGAAGACTATGGCATGGATACTCATATTACTTTTCCTCCCAATTGTCGGTCTTGTTTTTTATTTCTTCTTTGGTCGGAGTCAGCGTCGGGAACGTATCATCGGTCAAAAAAGTTATGACCGCCTTTTGAAGAAACCTATGGCGGAATACATGGCGCAAGACTGTTCGGATGTACCTGAAGAATATGCCCGCCTTATCCAACTTTTCCAGCATACCAATCAAGCTTTTCCATTTGAGGGAAACCGTATTGCTGTCTATACGGAAGGCTATACCAAATTGCAATCATTGCTTCGTGAGCTCCAAAAGGCGAAACAACACATTCATATAGAATACTATATCTTTGAAGATGATGCTATAGGACGTTTGGTAAGGGATGTACTAATCGAAAAAGCATCTCAGGGGGTTGAAGTAAGAGTAATTTATGATGATGTGGGGTGCTGGCATGTACCTAACCGCTTTTTCGAGGAAATGCGTAATGCAGGTATTGAAGTCAGGAGTTTCTTGAAAGTACGCTTCCCTTTGTTTACAAGCAGGGTCAATTATCGTAACCACAGAAAAATAGTCGTGATAGACGGACGTATCGGTTTTGTGGGAGGTATGAACCTGGCAGAACGTTATATGCGTGGTTTCTCATGGGGGATTTGGCGTGACACCCATATTCTGATAGAAGGAAAGGCTGTGCATGGTCTGCAAACGGCCTTTTTGCTCGACTGGTATTTCGTTGACCGTACATTGATTACAGCTTCACGTTATTTCCCAAAGATAGAATCTTGTGGAAGTTCATTAGTTCAGGTGGTTACCAGTGAACCCATTGGCCCCTGGAAAGAAATCATGCAGGGGCTGACTATGGCGATCAATGGAGCGAAGAAGTATTTCTATATGCAAACCCCTTATTTCCTGCCGACAGAGCAAGTACTTGCCGCTATGCAGACAGCTGCACTGGCAGGAGTAGATGTGCGTTTGATGTTGCCGGAACGTGCCGACAACCGAATCACTCATTTGGGATCGCATTCTTACCTGGCAGATGTGATGCAGGCAGGTGTCAAAGTCTATTTTTATAAGAAAGGGTTTCTGCACTCCAAACTGATGGTTTCTGATGATATGCTCTCTACAGTAGGGTCTACCAATGTTGACTTCCGTAGTTTTGAGCATAATTTTGAAGTAAATGCCTTTATGTATGATGTGGAAACGGCTCTTGAAATGAAGGAGATATTCCTTCAGGATCAGCGGGAAAGTACACAGATCTTTCTGAAAAACTGGGTGAAACGTTCGTGGAGGAGGAGGGCAGCAGAGTCTGTCGTTCGTTTGTTGGCTCCGCTGCTTTAAAAAGGATGCTTCCTTTATCTGATATACTTTTATCTTATCTGAAAAGCGAGAAATTCACACTTCCATAGACTCTTCTTTCTATGAAATGCGGATGATCTTCAAAGTTATTTTGCTTACCATGCTCCAATACAAACAAACCTCCTTCTTTGAGCAGATTATTTTTGAATATTAGTTCCGGTATCGATTCCAGCTCCTTTAAAGCGTAAGGAGGGTCGGCAAAGATAAAATCAAACTGCTCTCGTCCGCTGTTGATAAACTTAAATACATCGCCACGGATAGGCAGACATTTGTCAGTTTGTACTTCTTTCATTATTTTGCAGATAAACGAGTGATGAGCCGGATCTTTTTCCACACTGATCACACGGTCGCAGCCTCGGGATACCAGTTCGATACTGATACTGCCCGTGCCTGCAAACAAGTCAAGTGCAGTTACTCCTTCTTCGAAATCAATATAATTATTAAGTACATTGAACAGATTCTCCTTGGCGAAATCTGTTGTAGGGCGTGCTTTGAATGTACGTGGTACATCAAATCTTCTTCGTTTATAAATACCGCTGATTACTCGCATGTTAATAAGGCTTGCATGTCAATATTGTTGGCAGGATTCATAATGAATACCTGCAGAATGAATTTTTTCAGTTCGTTCATCAATGTCTCTTTGTCCGACAGAGTGCCTGTCAGATGTAGTTCATCCCGTTCCTGATTAAATTCCAGTTGCTTCCAGACATATAATAGATAGTAGATACGATCTTCGGTTTGCATGCACTCGAAAGAGTTGGCCAAAAGTAGCTGCCCTCGTTCGAAACAGTAAATGTCAATGGCATCTTTGCGTACTGAAGCATACATTTTCTTACTATTCCCCAGTCTGCTTTTGATAGAAAAATACTCGATGAGCGGGGTAGACTGAGAGTAGAAGCGGGCTTCGGGATATTGTTCATTTAAGAATGTATAGGTGCTTTTGTCTATGCCGAAGATTACGACTACATTATTCTTTTTTAGAATATTGTACATCACTATTTCATTCTCCCGTTTCTGATGATTGTGATAGAATAAAAGCTCTGCCTGCTCTTCTTCAAACAGTTCCAATGGTATCATGGTAAAGCGTTTGCTGGCTATCATGATGTTCACCCGTTTGTAGGAGTAGCTTAAAAAGTCCGATTCGTGGAAAACGTTTTTAAGATTGGCTGTCAGAGACAGAGAGGTGTCTACCTCTTTTTCGAACAGCGACTGCGAATTGTCGTTAATCGGATTGTAGATAGAAAAAGAAAATCCATCCGTACTAAGACGGATGGATAAAGTATATTGTTTTGATTTTGTAAAATCAATCATTATTCCCAGTTACCAGCACCATTGTTAGGATTGTCAATAGAACCTACCATCAAACCTGAGTATCTGCCCAGTTTTTCATTAAGGTCTTTCAAATTGATAATTTCTTGTCTGTCAAGTCCGCCCAAGTAAGTTTCATATGGAGCTTTCACTTCAAACAAGTATACAGGAGCACCTGATTTAGCTGTGTCGTTTTTAACATTCATTTCAAAGATAGCACCGTTGCCATAAGGAATGTACTTCATTGAATCTGCATTGAAACCTTTTGGATAGATGGTGTCCATTACAGCTACCCACATGGTGTCACGCTTAAAGTTTTCAAGTCCGTTTTTCTTAACTTCATCATACTTGCCTGTTTTTTTAGCTTTGTTGATGATTGCCATTGCTTTCTTCTCAGTCAAGCCGCTTTCCAATTGGTCGTCTGTCAGCTGACCAACTTTCATAACGAAAGGTAATTTTTGATTTTTAACGAAATCAATCAGTGTGTCAAAATGTTCTGTGTACATTCCGTGATGAAGCGAACGGTATTCCTGTTGTGCTTTACGGATGTCGATCAAACGGGCAATGACAGCCTGCTCTCTTTCCTTTTTCGCTTTTTCAAAATTGATAGGACCCATAATACTGCTATAGCAAATGTAGATTAATGCAGCAGCACAGAGTACTAATACAATATTAAATACTGTTTTCATGATAAATTATGTTTTTAGTTGTTATATTCGCATCGCAAAAATAGAATAAATAAATTTAAATACGATAGTTCCTCGAACTTTTTTCTCGTACAAAAATGATAAATAACTATTTAGAAAGGCAAATTAAGGAAAATTTTCCTTATCAACCAACTTTTGAGCAGGAAATAGCTGTAAAATCTCTTTCAGAGTTTCTGCTTTCCACACTGGCGGATGAAGTATTTATCCTCAGAGGCTATGCCGGTACTGGTAAAACATCTTTGGTAGGGGCATTGGTAAAGACGATGGATCAGTTACAGCAAAAGGCTGTGTTACTGGCTCCTACCGGTCGTGCTGCAAAAGTTTTTTCATCATATGCCGGTCACCCGGCTTTTACAATTCATAAGAAAATATACCGGCAGCAGTCGTTTTCTAATGAAACCAGTAATTTTTCAATAAATGACAATCTTGCTACGAATACTTTGTTTATAGTCGACGAAGCTTCAATGATTTCCAATGAAGGATTGTCGGGCAGTATGTTTGGGACGGGAAGATTATTGGACGACCTGATACAGTTTGTTTATTCCGGTCAGGGGTGCCGTCTTTTGTTGATGGGAGATACTGCGCAGCTTCCTCCGGTAGGTGAGGAGTTGAGTCCGGCACTTTTTGCAGATGCATTAAAGGGATATGGATTGGAAGTGCGGGAAGTTGACTTGACGCAAGTGGTTCGTCAGATACAGGAATCGGGCATTTTGTGGAATGCGACTCAATTGCGTCAGCTGATAGCGGAAGATAATTGCTACTCTTTACCTAAAATAAAGATAACAGGTTTTCCAGATATAAAGATGGTGCCGGGTACGGAATTGATTGATGCCATCACTAGTTGTTATGATCATGACGGCATGGATGAGACGATTGTGATCTGTCGTTCTAATAAACGCGCGAACCTATATAATAACGGAATACGTGCACAGATCCTTTGGCGGGAAGATGAACTGAATACGGGAGATATGTTGATGATAGCCAAAAATAATTATTATTGGACAGAGCAATATAAGGAAATGGACTTCATTGCCAATGGAGAAATAGCAGTCGTGCGTCGTGTCCGTAAGACGCGTGAGATGTATGGTTTTCGCTTTGCGGAAGTGACTCTCAGGTTTCCTGACCAGAATGATTTTGAACTGGATGCCAATTTGCTGCTGGATACTCTTCACTCTGATTCTCCCGCATTGCCAAAAGTAGATAATGACAGATTATTTTATACCATACTTGAAGATTACGCAGATATATCTAACAAGCGGGACCGGATGAAAAAGATGAAAGCAGATCCACACTACAATGCGTTGCAGGTGAAATATGCTTATGCGATAACTTGTCATAAAGCACAAGGTGGGCAATGGCAGAATGTTTTTCTTGATCAGGGATATATGACGGATGAATATTTGACTCCGGATTATTTTCGCTGGTTGTATACGGCATTTACTCGCGCCACGAAGACATTGTATCTGGTGAATTATCCCAAAGAACAAATTTTATAAAAGATTTCTTTTTTTTCTTCGTAAATAATTGATTCCCAGTCTAGATGAATGGGGAGATACTCGTTGTGAAAAAATAAATATGAGATTATATTTATTTTTTTTCAAAAACCTCTAAGTGTTTTTCAAGGTATGGGTTGTTATATAAATGTGAATCGAAAATAATAAATGGAATATCGATTCTAATATTTATATAAAAACTAATGTTTAATCTTAAATTCAAGTGTATGAGAATCAATGACTCGTGTAGAGGCTCGAAGATTTTTCGGGCATTGTTGATCTTGATGCTATTCGCCCTTCCGGCACAATCTGCAATAGCACAGTTAACAATTAGGATCTCCAATTCTTCTTTAGGAACTGTGATTAAGCAAATCCAGTCTCAATCCAAGTATCAATTTTTTTATGATGACAATTTGGCTTCAATGCGAATAGAGTCATTGAATGTTAAAGATGTTTCTTTGGTAGAAGTACTGGATAAGGCTTTGAAAGGGAAAAATGTCGTTTATAAAATTGATGACAATGTTGTTTATTTGTCGAAAGCAAATGCATCTTCTTCGACAAAGTCGACTCAACAACAACAGAAAGTAACAGGTAAGGTGGTAGATGCTAATAACGAACCTTTGATTGGCGTTTCTGTATTGGAAAAAGGAACAACTAATGGTACTATTACTGATTTTGATGGTAATTATACATTAGTCGTTACAGGTTCAAATGCAGTTTTGCAATTTTCGTATGTTGGATATCAAACTTTGGAGAGGGCTGTAGCAGGAAAGACTGCTATTAATATCACTTTAAAGGAAGATGCTCAAGTCTTGGATGAAGTCGTAGTTACGGCATTGGGAATCAAACGCTCAGAAAAAGCGCTGTCTTACAATGTACAGCAGGTAAATGCTGATGCAGTGACTACCAATAAAGATCCTAACTTTATTAACTCATTGAGTGGTAAAGTGGCAGGTGTTAATATCAATGCTTCTTCATCCGGAGTGGGCGGTGTATCTAAAGTAGTGATGCGTGGTACAAAATCTATCATGCAGTCTTCCAATGCATTGTATGTAGTAGATGGGGTTCCGATGTACTCCAATGCAAATAAAGTGAATGGGACAGAGTTTTCTTCTAAAGGAAATACTGAGCCGATTGCCGACATTAACCCGGAAGATATTGAATCAATGTCTGTGTTGACTGGTGCGGCAGCAGCTGCACTTTACGGTTCTGATGCTGCCAATGGTGCGATTATCATTACTACTAAAAAAGGAAAAGAAGGTCGTGTGAATATCACAGTGAATAGTAATGTTGAGTTTAATGCTCCTTTGGTAATGCCTCGTTTCCAGACACGTTATGGTACAGGTATTGGTGGCGTGAAAGATGATAACTCCAGTCGTAGCTGGGGCCCTAAACTGACAGAAGCCAGATATTTTGGATATAATCCTCGTGATGATTATTTTCAGACTGGTGTTATAGGTACAGAAAGCGTATCATTCTCTACCGGTTCGGAAAAGAACCAGACTTATGCTTCCGCTGCAGCGGTTAATTCAAAAGGTATCGTTCCTAACAACAAATATGACCGTTATAATTTCAACGTACGCAATACTACTTCATTTCTTGATGATAAGATGACATTGGATGTAAATGCCAGCTACATTTTGCAGAAAGACCGCAATATGGTGAATCAGGGTACTTACAACAATCCGTTGGTAGGAGCTTATCTGTTCCCTCGTGGTAATGACTGGGAAGATATTAAAATGTACGAACGCTATGACGTTGCACGTAAGATCTATACTCAGTACTGGCCGACAGGTGATGGTAATATGACTATGCAGAATCCTTATTGGGTGAACTACCGTAACTTGCGTGAAAATAAGAAAGATCGCTATATGTTAGGTGCAAGTCTGAATTATCAGATTCTTGACTGGTTAAATGTTTCCGGACGTGTCCGCCTGGATAATTCTAACAATGATTATACGGAAAAGGCTTATGCCAGTACAAATACTCAGCTGACAGAGTTGTCAGATCGTGGTCTTTATGGCATTTCCAGAAGCTACGAAAAGCAGTTGTATGCAGACTTCCTGGTAAGTGTAAACAAAACATTCGGTGAAAAATGGTCTTTACAAGCTAATATGGGTGGATCGTTTACTGATATGCGATATGATGAAATGGCTGTACGCGGACCTATTGCTGATGATTCAAAAACGTTTGCTGGTGAAAAAGCCGGATTGACAAACGGTTTCTATATTCAAAATCTGAGTACGACCAAGACAAGCAAAATGCAGTCAGGATGGCGTGAACAGACTCAGTCTATCTATGCATCTGCCGAAGTTGGCTACCAAAGTACTTATTATCTGACATTGACAGGTCGTAATGACTGGCCTTCACAGTTGGCAGGCCGTAACTCTGTCAATAAATCATTCTTCTACCCTTCGGTAGGTATGTCTGTAGTGTTATCTGAATTGATGCCTAAATTGAATAAGGACTATCTGTCTTACTGGAAGATACGCGGTTCTTTTGCTTCTGTAGGTACAGCATTCGAAAGATATATAGCTAATCCTTTGTTCGCATGGAATACCAGTATCGGTCAGTGGAGTAACCTGACTGACTTCCCGGTATATGACTTGAAACCGGAACGTACCAATTCTTTTGAAGTAGGTATGAATATGCGTTTTCTTAAGAACTTCGAACTGGATGTGACTTATTATAACGCCAAGACAATGAATCAGACATTCAATCCTGAGTTGCCGGTAGGTGAATATGCTCGTATCTACATTCAGACAGGTGCAGTTCGCAATCAAGGTCTTGAGTTAGCGTTGAATTACAATAATACATGGAAAGATTTTACTTGGAATACAGGAGTTACTTATTCAATGAACAAGAATAAGATTCTTACCTTAGCTGATAATGCCATCAATCCTATCACTCGCGAGAAATTCTCTATTTCTTCTCTGAATATGGGTGGTCTGGGTAGTACCCGTTTCATCCTGAAAGAAGGTGGAAGCATGGGTGACATTTACTCCTTGATGGATTTGAAGAGAGATGCCAATGGAGCTGTTTATATCGATGAGAACAACAGTGTTGTAACAGAGAGTCTGGAAGCTAATAATTACATCAAATTAGGTAGTGTATTGCCGAAAGGAAACTTGGCATGGCGTAACAATTTCAGTTGGAAAAACATTAATGTGGCATTCCTTGTATCAGCTCGTCTGGGTGGAGTTGTATTCTCACGTACACAAGCTGTTCTTGATAACTTCGGAGTTTCTGAAGCATCTGCTGCTGCACGTGACAAAGGTTATGTATCGGTAAATGGAAACGACCGTGTAAATCCGGAAGGCTGGTATTCAGTAGTAGCTGGTGGTACGGCTGTTCCTCAGTATTATATTTATTCCGCTACTAATATTCGTTTGCAGGAAGCTTCTATCGGTTATACTATTCCGAGAAAATGGCTGGGCAATGTGTGTGATATCAAAGTTTCATTGATCGGACGTAATCTTTGGATGATCTACAACAAGGCTCCTTTCGATCCTGAAAGCGTGGCATCTACTGATAACTTCTATCAGGGAATTGACTACTTTATGATGCCTTCATTGCGTAATATTGGCTTTAATCTGAGCTTTAAATTCTAAATAAATCAAGATAGGTATGAAAAATATAATAAATAAATTAGTATTTGGATCTCTTACCGTTGCCTTGTCCTCGTGTATCGGTAACTATGAGAATATCAATTCCAACCCATATGAAGCTCCTGATTTGTCAGCGGATGGATATGCTTTGGGATCTGCCATGAATAACCTGGCCGGTTGCGTGGTATCACCGGATGTAAATACAGCTCAGTTCACAGACTGCTTGTTGGGCGGACCTTTAGGCGGATATTTTGCCGATTCTAATGCCGGTTTTACAGAAACCATTTCAAACTTCAATCCGAAAGACGACTGGAGCCGTGTGTTTCTGAAAAGTGATAAGATTATTCCGACATTATATTCTAATCTGACCCAAGTGAAACTTGTATCACAAAATACGAATGATCCGGTTCCTTATGCCATTGCACAAGTGATAAAGGTGGCAGCTATGCATCGTGTAACTGATGCTTTCGGTCCGATACCTTATTCTCAGATAGGTGCGAATGGCGAAATTGCTACTCCTTATGATTCTCAGGAAGTGACATATAATACATTCTTCGATGAGTTGAATGCAGCTATTGCCACACTCAATGAGAATTCTAACGAACAGCTCGTTCCTACAGCCGACTATATATATAAAGGTGATGTAAAGAAGTGGATCAGATTTGCCAACTCACTGAAGTTGCGTCTTGCTATCCGTATAGCTTATGCTAATCCGGTGAAAGCTCAACAGATGGCTGAAGAAGCTGTGAATCCTGCAAACGGAGGTGTCATCGAATCGAATGCGGACAATGCAACATGGAACTACTTTGAGACTTCACAAAATCCTATTTATGTAGCTACCCGCTACAATCAGGTACAGACTTCCGATCATGGCGGCGTACCCTGTTTGACTGGCGGTGATACGCATGCTGCTGCCGATATCATCTGCTATATGAATGGTTACAAGGATAACAGACGTGAAAAGTTCTTCACAAAATCCGAATGGGCGGGACAGGACTATGTAGGAATGCGTCGTGGTATTGTCATTCCCGAACTGAAGACAACCGGACATAAATACTCTGGGGTGAACATTGCTCCTACATCTCCGCTTTATTGGATGAATGCAGCCGAAGTAGCTTTCTTACGTGCTGAAGGGCAAGCTGTTTTTAACTTCAGCATGGGTGGTACAGCAGAATCATTCTATAATCAAGGTATCCGTCTGTCATTTGAGCAATGGGGTGCAGACGGTGTGGAAGACTATCTGAAAGATGATGTAAACAAACCGACTGCATATACAGACCCGGCAGGTACGAACACTTATCAGAATGCTTTGTCCAATATCACTATTAAATGGAATGATAGTGCTGACAAAGAAGAGAAGCAAGAACGCATTATCGTGCAGAAGTGGATTGCCAACTGGCAATTGGGTAATGAAGCTTGGGCAGACTTCCGCCGTACCGGATATCCGAAACTGATCCCGGTGAAAGAAAATAAGAGCGGTGGTGTCGTTGATTCAGAGAAAGGGGCGCGTCGTATGCCTTATCCGTTGGATGAGTTTGTCAGCAATAAAGCAAATGTAGAATATGCGATTGCCAACTACTTGCACGGTGCAGATAACATGGCTACAGATGTATGGTGGGCTTCTAAAAAATAATATTAAACTTAAAGGAAAGTATATATGAAAAATAACCTGAAATATAGATTGTCTGCTCTGCTGTTTCTGGCATCAGCTCTGACAATAACTTCATGTAGTGATTGGACAGATGTGGAAAGTCTCCAATTGAATACTCCTACATTTGAAGAGCAGAATCCTCAGTTGTATGCTGACTATCTGAAGGATTTGAACAGATATAAGTCTGAAGAACATAAGGTCACTTTTGTTTCTTTCGAGAACCCTAAGGGATCTCCCGGCAAGCAGGCTGAACGTCTGACCGTCGTACCTGACAGCGTTGATTTCATTTGTCTGAATAATCCGGAAGTAAGTCCCGAAGTACAGGCAGAAATGGTCAAAATACGCGAGAAAGGAACTCGTACGGTTTACAGTATTGATTATTCCAGCATTGAAAATGCCTGGAAGGAGAAAGTAAAAGCCGAACCGGAGTTGACAGAAGAGGATGCTCTTCAGTATATCGGTGAACGCACCAATGAGATGTTGGCACTCTGTGACAAATATAACTTTGATGGTGTTATTGCTGATTATACGGGGCGTTCGCTGGTGAGCCTTCCGGAGGCAGCTCTGAAAGAATATAATGACCGTCAACAGAAGTTTTTTGGCGAGGTGATGAACTGGCAAGGCAATCATGATGACAAGACTCTGGTATTCTACGGAAATGTACAATATTTAGTGCCGGAGAATATGGATATGTTAAGCAAGTTTGACTACATCATGTTGAAAACTGTTTCTTCTACCAATGCTGATGATCTTGCTTTAAAAGCATATTTGGCTATTCAGGCGGGTATAGATGCAGTAGGCGGTACAGAAGGAGGAGTGAATCCTGTTCCTGCTGATCGTTTTATCGTTTGTGTCGAATTGCCGCAGGCTGACGATAAGGATAAAGTGAAGGGTTACTGGAGTACAGTGGATGAAAAAGGCAATAAACTAGTAGCAGCTCCGGGAGCAGCCCGGTGGATGGTTGAAGCATCTCCTAATTACACCCGGAAAGGAATCTTTATTATGAATGTCCATAATGATTATTATAACAATACTTATGGATATGTGCGTGAAGTTATTCGTATTATGAATCCTAATAAATAAGAATAGAAATGAAACTCTATAAATATTGTTTTGCGCTTTTGGCTCTTACAACAGTCACAGTGAGTGGTTGTAAGAATGAAGATATCAATGAAGAGCATCATTATGACAATAAACTCTATGTTAGCTCGGCTCCTGTTTGTGATGATTTGCTGATTAAACCCAGTATAACTGAGGCTACCCGTGAACTTAGCTATCGTATAGCATCGCCGGCAGAACAAGATATTCAAATAAGCTTTGATGCGGCTCCCGCTATGACAGCAGCATATAATTTGATTTACAATGATAACGCAACTGCACTGGATTCATATTTTTATAATATACCAACAAAAACTGCTACTATTAAGGCAGGGGATATTTCCAGTGATAATATTGTGATTGACTTTAAGAATACCAACGAATTGGATAAGTCAAAACGATATGTATTGCCCGTCACCATTCTAGATGCATCCAATATTGATGTACTCGAAAGTGCCCGTACTGCTTATTTCATATTTAAGGGTGCTGCCCTTATTAATGTAGTGGCAAATATCAAAGAAATCTATTTCCCAATTAACTGGAAGAGCAGTGTGAATAGTCTTTCTACTGTTACTATTGAAGCTTTGGTTCGTAGTGAAGACTGGGTAGCAGGACGTGATAACGCCCTGAGTTCTGTTTTCGGTATTGAAGGTAAATTCCTTGTACGTATTGGTGATGCTGACCGTCCACGTGATCAAGTTCAGGTAGTAGCTCCCGGTGGTAATTTCCCAGGTCCGAATGTTGTTCCGGGTTTACCGGTTAATGAGTGGGTACACATTGCCATTGTTTATGATAATACAACAAAAGAACGAATCTATTATAAAGATGGTGTGCCTGTTTATAAAGACGAAGCAGCTTCAGGTAATGTATCTTTGAGCAGTGGTTGTTATATTGGTCGCGCTTGGGATGATACTCGTTGGTTGCCGGGAGATATTTCAGAAGTCCGCGTTTGGTCAGTGCAAAGAACGGCAGAGCAAATTGCCACTAATCCTTATGAAGTAGATCCTGCCAGTGAAGGACTGGTTGCTTACTGGAAGTTTAATGAAGGTGCTGGAAATGTTATTACCGACCAGACTGGACATGGTAATGATATTACAGGTTCGGGCGATCCTACTTGGGTAAAAGTAGAGATTCCTAAGATAAATTAATTGTTGGTTTAATCTTTTATTCAAGAATTCATTATGAATATGAAATATATAACTTCGGGTTTGTTCGCTGCCATGATTGTGAGCAGTACTGCATTCTTGACCTCTTGTGCTGATGATCTTGAGGTCGGAAAGAATATTGATGAGTCGGCCTACAGTGGCATTTATGAAAATAATGCATATCTGCGTGATGGAAAGTCGAACTTAGTTTCTAAGGTTGTCGAATTGCACGGTGAGACTTATGCTACTACAGTAAAAATGGGGTTGAGCAAGACACCTAATACAGCTACATCGGCAAAAGTGAAAATTGATGCTGCTTATTTGGAAACGTATAATAAGGCGCATAATACAGATTTTGCATTGTATCCGCAGGACTTGGTTACCTTTGCTAACGAAGGAATACTTACAGTGAACGCTAATACTAAATCAGCGGAGGTAGAGATGACTATTCGGGCAGGAGAAGGTCTGCAGGAAGATAAAACATATGCTATTCCGGTAGCTATCAGTGATCAGAGTAGTGATATCACTATTAAAGATGAAGATGCGAAACATTGTATTTATCTGGTGAAAGATATGCGAAATGCCGGTGATGCATATAAAGGAGAAGGTGTAATGCAAGGTTATTTGTTCTTTGAAGTAAATGACGTAAATCCGCTGAATACTCTTTCTTTCCAATTAGAGAATGGAAAACTTCTTTGGGATGTTGTTGTACTGTTTGCTGCTAATATCAACTATGATGCTGAAGCAGGACGTCCTCGTGTACAATGTAACCCGAATGTACAGTATCTGTTGGATAATAATGAAACTCTTCTTCAGCCACTGCGTAGACGTGGTGTGAAAGTATTGTTAGGACTGCTTGGTAACCATGACATTACAGGCTTGGCACAGCTTTCCGAACAAGGTGCTAAAGACTTTGCCCGCGAAGTTGCTCAGTATTGTAAGGCATATAACTTGGATGGAGTAAATTATGACGATGAGTATTCAAACAGTCCTGATTTGAGCAATCCGTCTCTTACTAATCCAAGTACGGCTGCTGCAGCTCGTCTGTGTTATGAAACCAAACAGGCAATGCCGGATAAACTGGTTACTGTATTTGATTGGGGACAGATGTATGGTGTAGCTACTGTCGACGGGGTAGATGCAAAAGAATGGATAGATATTGTGGTAGCCAACTATGGTAGTGCTGCATATCCTATCGGACAAATGACAAAGAAACAATGCTCCGGTATTTCAATGGAATTCAACTTAGGTGGTGGCGGTAGTTTATCTGCCTCTAAAGCTCAAAGTATGATAGATGGAGGGTATGGATGGTTTATGGGATTTGCTCCAAGTCCGGCTAAATATGGTAGTGTTTTCAGCCGTCTTCAAGGTGGTGGCGAAGTATTGTACGGGTCCAATGTAGCAGCACCGACTATATTCTACAAGAAGAATGATCCGACGCCATATAAATATCCGGATGATCTTTAAATAAAATAGGAACAAATAAAAAACAAGAATATGAAAGCACATTATAAACTCTTTTTATCTCTGGCAATAGGATCATTCGTTACTTTTGCTGGATGTCAGGATGATGAGGTGGTGGATTTGGTTAAATATCCGGTGAATCAGCCTGCTATAACGATTGACGATGCGGAAGGAGCGTCTAAAGCGACGTTGACTGCGGTTTACAAATCTGATGGTACATTGGAATTAGATGGCCCTGTCACTAGAACTTATACATTCCATTTTGCTGCATCACCGGAAGATGCTACAGTGACTTTTGATATTATAAATACTAATATCCCAAAAGAAAATGTAGAGATCAGTGCCACTAAAGTAGTTCTTCCTGCCGGTTCAACAGATGCTTCTGTCACTGTGACTTTGAAGGATGAAGATTTTAGTTTTGCAGCATCCAATTATGATGCGACTACTTATGAATTAGGGGTGAAAGCCAGTGTGGAAGGATATAAGATAGGAACTGAACCAATAGAATCTAAAGTTGTAATAGAGAAGGAGGCATATACAGCTTCATGCTCTGTGGTTGGTGAGAGCGGTAATAACGTTGCATTTGAACGTGCTTTTTCTCAAGGAGCGATTGTAAATCCTGATCCTATATCCTATACTTTCAAGATGAAGTTGGATAAGCCGGCAAGAAAAGACGTAAAAGTGAAACTTGCCACTACGGGATTGGATGAACAGTTCATGAAGAATATCACTGTAACTCCTGCTGAAATTACCATAGCTGCCGGAGAGTTAGAATCAGCAGAGGTTACCTGGACTATTACTGATGATTTCTTGCTGACAACAGCTGGAGAAGAATCTCACACTCTTGTTGTTACTGCATCAGCAGAAAGTGAAGACCCCGTTGTGAAGGTTAATAGTAAGGAGAACTTCTTAACCTTTAATGTGGATAAAGTACTTAGAAACTTTAAATATTTGTCTGTTATAGGTAGTAACTGGACTGAATTGTCGAAAGCAGGTTGGAGTGCGGAGATTCCTTCTGGTGTCTCCGGTAGAGCTAGTTATTTGATTGATGGTAATGGAGGAAGCTATGGATCAGATGTATATAGTTATAATCCATTCTGGTTTGTTATTGATATGAAATCAGCACAGACTTTTAATGCTTTGGGTATGGATTATTATTATACGTATGCTTCTAAGAAAGTACGTATTTCAACTTCATTGGATAATGAAAACTGGACTCCACAGGGAGTGTTGGAAGTTCCTCGTGTGGGTAATCATTATTTCCAATTCTTCTCTTCTATAACAGCTCGTTATGTAAAGGTTGAATTATTGGAAGGCTTTGGTTCATATATTGATGTAACTGAAGTTTATATCTACAACGCTCAGTAAAGTCTAGTCATTAGCAGATAAGTTAATTTTAGAGCCAGGCTTCATTTTGAAAGCCTGGCTCTTTTCTTGTATAAGCTACTATGTCCCTCCCTGTCTCCTCGTAAGGGAACCCTTGTGCCAAGGGCTTGGCACAGTTGTGCCACTACGGTGTCATTGTTGTGCCAACGGCTTGGCACAGCCGTGCCACCAAATGGTGACAGTTGTGTCTTCTGAGCGTAACAGTAGTATCACTTCGTGTTACTGCCGATCACCAGTCATAATCTTCAACGTATGCATCAAAGTTTTGTAGATGAGTTGCTCCGCAATTCTTGAGGATATTTAATATTCTTTGTTGCTCGGAGGGGGTAAGGAGGCGTTCGCCTTTGCGGATGCGGTAGTAAGTTCTGCGACCAAAATAGCTCATTAAATGTGATATGACAGTTTGCATTTGCTTATAAGGCAAGTCTTCTAACATTCTGATGAATCCCTTAGCATAACGTACTTTGACATTAGAACGATAATAAGGACAATTCCCTTGTTGGGCAGCGAGATGTTTGGGACTGATAATAACCCAGTATTCAATCTTTTCCGGTACGCTTTGTGCTGTAAGTAGTCTTAAGCAAGTGTTTGCTTTTGAACATTCCCGATTGAGGCACATTGCGTACTGATAGGGGACTTTGGTAAAGTCAATTTCTTCTTCCATGATTTATAGTTGTTTGTCCGGCAAAAGTAGTGAATACTAACTGAAAAATAGCCTGAAAGTAAAGAAGTTTACTTTCAGGCTATCGTTTTTTTTGCCATTATCCGGATAAAGTCTTTCAGAACAGAGAGAAAGTCAGAAAACCGGAAGAAAAAGGGCCTAATATAGGAACGTGAATTTAATCGATGAACTAACTACTGTTCTTTGGAAAAAGAATAAGGCATATCCTCTTCTTTGGTTCCTCTGTTCAGATTCGGCCGATTACTCATGTCTACTTTGATAGTACCTCCCTTGAACAAATCTTCGTGACGCAGATAATTCTTGGTATGATCAGCACCATTGAAGTTCATGGAATCAATATAGAAATTTTCCGTGCTGTTATTGGGCGCGTCGATAACAAGACTATTGCCGTTCTCGAAGTGAAGAGTAGCCTTTTTGAACAGAGGAGCTCCCATCACATATTCGTCCGTTCCAGGGCAAACAGGGTAGAAACCCAATGCAGAGAACACATACCAGGCAGAAGTCTGTCCGTTGTCTTCGTCTCCGCAGTAACCGTCTGGTCCGGGCGTGTACATTCTGTCCATTACCTGACGTAACCAATATTGTGCCTTCCACGGTTGTCCTGCATAGTCATAGAGGTAAATCATGTGCTGGATCGGTTGATTGCCATGTGCATAGTTGCCCATATTCATCACAGTCATTTCACGAATTTCGTGAATTACCTGTCCGTAATAGCTGTCATCAAAAATGGGCGGTACGGCAAATACGGAATCCATCATGGTAATAAACATTTCTTTCCCGCCCATCAGGTCAATAAGTCCCTGCGGATCGTGGAAGACAGACCAGGTATAATGCCAGCTGTTTCCTTCCGTAAAGGCATCTCCCCATTTCAGTGGTGAGAAAGGAGACTGGAATGTACCGTCTTCGTTGCGACCACGCATTAGCTTGGATTCTTTATCGAAAAGATTCTTGTAATTCATGGCACGTTTGGCAAACAGGTTGATTTCTTTCTTGGGACGTTTCAGTTCCTTTGCCAACCGGTAGATACACCAGTCATCGTATGCATATTCCAGAGTACGGGCGGCGTTCTCGTTGATTTTCACATCGTAGGGTACGTATCCCAGTTTATTATAGTACTCGTATCCCAATCGTCCGGTGGAAGAAACCTCCGGATGCACATTCTCCGTTCCATGAATCAATCCTTCATACAACGTCTTGATATCATCGACTTTTACTCCCTTCATATAAGCGTCCACAAGGATTGATGCGGAGTTATTTCCGACCATGCAACCTCTGTGTCCCGGACTTGCCCATTCGGGGAAGAAACCGCTTTCAAGGTATGTATTGATCAACCCTTCCTGCATCTCCTTGTTAACCGACGGGTACATCAGATTCAACAGTGGGAAGAGGCAGCGGAATGTATCCCAGAAACCGGTATCGGTAAACATATATCCCGGAAGTACCTGTCCGTTATACGGACTGTAATGGATGGGCTGGCCGTTTGCATCCAGCTCATAGAACTTGCGCGGGAAAAGCAGTGAACGATACAGACAGGAGTAGAATGTACGGTACTGATCCAGATTGCCGCCTTCTACTTCTATTTTGCCCAGCACCTGATTCCAGGCATCTTTTCCTTTTTGGGCGAGTTGTTCTATGTTATCTTTGCCCAGTTCGTTCATATTGGCGGCAGCCTGCTCAAAGCTGATGAAAGAAGAGGCGATGCGTGCATTCACCTGCTCTCCTTTGCGGGTTTTGAATCCGATGATCGCTCCGGCATGGTCGGTTGTCTGTTCCGCTACGTTCTCTTGCAGATTTCCGTTCTCTACCGTAGCCTTATAGGTGAAAGGCTTGTCGAACTCGATGATAAAGTAGTTCTTGAAATTTTCGGGAACACCCCCGCTGTTGCGTGTCGTATAACCGATTATTTTATTCTCTTCCGGAAGAATCTTGATGGATGAACCTTTGTCGAAGGCATCTACAATCACATAAGAATGATCATTCTCCGGGAATGTGAAACGGAAAAGTACGGCACGTTCCGTCGGTGTCATTTCAGTGACTATATCGTGTTCTGCCAGGTATACTTTGTAGTAGTAAGGAGTTGCCACTTCACCTTTATGTGCAAACCAGCTTGCACGTTTCTCTTCGTCAAACACCGGTTGGCCTACTATCGGCATTATCGAGAACTGACCATAATCATTGATCCATGGACTGGGCTGGTGTGTCTGTTTGAACCCGCGGATTTTGTTGGCGGTATAGGTATATTGCCATCCGTCTCCCATTTTGCCTGTCTGTGGAGTCCAGAAGTTCATACCCCAGGGACGGGCAATAGCCGGATAAGTATTACCTGTTGATAACTCAAAAGTAGACTGGGAACCCATCAGCGGATTGACATACTGCGTCCAGTCTTTGGCTTGGGACAATAGCGTACAACTAAGTACACAAGCTATCAATAAGAGTCTTTTCATGATTAGTAATGGTTTTTATATGATTATTGAGGAGAGTTGTTACTTCCCCATTGTGTAGGATGGTCAGTCATTTTGATCTCCATGATTCCGCCTGCTACAATGTCCTGATGTCCGAAGAATGGCGTGTCCAGAGGTTTGCCGTTCAGCAATACGCTTTCGATGTATTTGTTGCTTTTGGAGTTGTTCTTCACCACGATGCTGAATGTCTTTTCACTGGGGAGATTGATCACAGCTTTGTCGAAAGCCGGACGTCCGATAGAATACACCGGTTTGCCCGGGCATACCTGATAGAATCCCATCGAGTTGAGTATGTACCATGCCGACATCTGTCCGCAGTCTTCATTGCCGGACAACCCGTCGACGTTGTTGGCATACTGGCTCCGGTAGACACTGTCCACTAATTCCTGCGTTCTCCACGGACGATTCACATAGTTGTACAGATGAATCACGTGATGACTCGGCTCATTGCCATGTGCATACTGACCGATCAGTCCGCTGATATCAGCCGAGGTGGTTTCTCCGTCCAGACTCGAATCGACTGTAAACAGCGAATCCAGCTTTTCTACAAAAGCCTCCTCGCCTCCCATCAGTTTTACAAGTCCTTCCACATCGTGCGGAACAAACCAGGTCCACTGCCAGGCGGTTCCTTCGCAATAGTCATCGCTACGGTGAGTGGAGGCACGCGGGTTGAATGGGGTGCGCCATTCGCCATTCGAATCCAGTCCGCGCATGAAGCGGGTCGATTTGTCGAAATAGAACTCGTAGGCTTTGGCGAAACGTTCATACTTTGCTTTGTTTTCGAAGTCGTTCATTGCTTCGGCAAAGATGGAGATACACCAGTCGTCGTAGGCATATTCCAGCGCTTTGGCTACAGATTCATTTTCGCGGTCGCAGGGGATGTAGCCGATGGCGTTTTTATAATACTTCGCTTTGGGCATCAGATGCGGCAGCACCAGATCGGGGCATTTGATGCCTGTAGTGTCATATTCGGCTGCCCGTAGACTGGCTTTATATGCTTCGTGAGCATCAAAATTGCGGTAACCTTTCATATAGGCATCCACGATAACAGGGACCGCATGATATCCGATCATCGTTCCAGTGTAGTTGGAAGCCAGATCCCACATTGGGTATATTCCGCCTTCCTGATGTTTCCTGATCAGTGAATTGATGAACTGATTGTTCAGATTCGGGTCGATGATCGTCATCAGCGGGTGCAGTGCACGGAAAGTATCCCACAGGGAGAAGACAGTATACAGCGGATTAATGGTATCTCCCTGATGTACTTCGAGATCCATGCCGAGATAGCGTCCGTCCGCATCCGTAAACAGGTTCGGGCTGATGGCCGTATGATACAGAGCGGTATAGAAAATGGTTTTATCTTCTTTATCGGAAGTGGTGATGTCTATTTTAGACAGATAATTATTCCAGGCAATGCGGGCATCTTTTCGTACCTTGTCGAAGTCCCATTCGGGAATTTCGGATTCCACATTCTTGCGTGCGCCGGCGATATCGACGGCGGATACACCCACTTTTACCAGTACTTCTTCGTCTTTCTTTGTATTAAAGTGCAGTACGGCTTTGCATACAGGCAGGCGTTTGCCGTTGTCCATTGTGACAGAGTCGGTGATGAGGGTATATGCGAACGGTTTGGAAAACTTGGCGTAGAAGTTAATATACTGGTCGAAAGCCCAGTAAGTCGTCTTCTTATGTCCGCAGATTTCCGTGTCACTGATAACTTCGATTTCCATCTCGTAGTTGGTCTGCCGTTGCAGGCTGTAGTCCAGATCGATGATAAATCCGGATTCTGTGCTTTCGGGGAAAGTGTAGCGGTGGATGGCGCCGCGTTTGGTAGCTGTGATTTCCGCTTTTACCTGATAGGTGTCGAGGAAGACGGAGTAATATCCGGGTTCCGCAGTCTCATTCTCGTGCGAGAAAGCAGAGGCGTAAGCCAGCTTCTGGCTTTCCGGATCAGTTGTCAGATACTGCGGTTTGCCGACAATCGGCATCAGTAATACATCTCCGTAGTCACAACAGCCTGTACCGCTGACGTGGGTATGCGAAAAACCGTTGATCGTGTTGTCGTCGTAATAATAACCGGAGCAAGCGTCCCAGCCGTCGATCCGGGTGTCCGGACTGGGCTGGATCATACCGTGCGGAACTACGGCTCCGGGGAAAGTATGTCCATGTCCGCCGGTGCCTATGAAAGGATTGACATAAGCACTATAATCTTTTACACTGGGGGACTCTGTGCAGGAGTTGAGCATTATAAATCCTCCGAAACATCCTATCAGAAGTGTCTTTAATTTCATGTCGTTTATTAGTTTAAGTTTAACACAGGACTCATTTTTTATCTGAAGAGATAAAGATGTTGTTTCCTACGATTTTATATTCAATAGGTATGGAATTCTGCAAGGATTTCAATACCGATTCGATGGTTGATTTTTTCTTCAATACACCCGAATATGTTTTGTCCGACCGAATGTCAGGAGACAGAATGATCTTCACGTCGTAGAAGCGTTCCAGTGCCTTGGTGATGGTAAATATGTTTGCTTTATTGAATGGTATCAGATTGTCACGCCATACAGCATCCAGTTTCGCGTCGACCTGTTTCACCGTCAGTCGTCCGCTGTTTCTGTTCAGTTCGGCACGCTGACCGGGGGCGAGGACAATTTGTCCTTCGTCCTTGTTGCCTTTCACTTCGATTTCTCCTTCGATCAAGGTTGCTTCGGCTATCCGGCAACGTTTGTCGCATTTGAAGTTGAAAGTGGTTCCCAGTACACGTACGCGCATAGCGTCGCTTTCTACCGTGAATGGTTTATGGCGGTTCTTGGTCACTTCGAAATAGGCTTCTCCGTCCAGATACACATTACGTTCTTTTTCGGAGAATTCGCGCGGGTACTTCAGCGTGGCGGCATTGTTCAGCCAGACCTTCGTTCCATCCGGCAAGACAACTTCCTTCACGATGCCTTCATTGGCAACGGCTACCAGCATCTGATGCTCCGGCCGGTTGTAGAACCAATATCCGGCTCCTCCGCCCATTAGTAAAGCAACGGCAAGGATGGCCGCATATCTCATCCAGCGATGCATATGCAGTACTTTATCTTTCTTCTTTTTCTCTTGCGACAGTTGTTTATAAAGCCTTTTTTCCGCATTAGCCATTCTCTGTTCATCGGCATAATGGTCAAACTTACCCAGATGATAAATTTCTTCCATGCGGAACAACTGGCGGGCATTTTCGTCCGATTCGCTGATCCAGGCATTTACCTCGATCAGCTCTTCTTCAGAACACTGACCAGTCAGATATTTGTTTATTATTTCTTCGCTCAGATTTCTCATTTTCTTTTCCTTCATATAAGTAATACAACTGAAACCCCAAAAACACTTATCTTTAATCCAATAAAAATAAGAGGAGAATGAACCAAAGATGTCCGAGACGATTTCGCAGGAACTTCAAAGCCTTATACATATGTGCCTCTACCGTGCGGAGTGAAACTCCCAGTACATCGGCTATCTCCTTATTTTTCATGTCGTGCAGATAGCTGAGCTTGAAAACTTCTTTGCACTTGTCCGGAAGCTCATTGATCGCATCGTGAATCTCTTTCCGCAATTCCCGGTCTTCGATCTTGCGGATCACTTCGTTGTTGTCCGGCTGATAAAACTCTGCACGCCTCCGGTTTATCTCTTCCATGGCGGCGCAATAGCCATCTTCTACATTACGATGTTTCAATACGTTAAGGGCACGTGTATAGACAGCACGATAGAGGAAAGCCTGAATCTGCTCTCCTATCTCTATGCTGTCTTTTCGTTTCCAAAGCTCTACGAACACGTCCTGCACTACATCCTCCGCCTCTTCTTCTCCCACCAGTCGGGTGGCATAGAATATCAGGCTGGGGTAGTACCTGCGGAATAGAGCTTTGTAGGTTAAGTCGAAGTTTTCATTCATTTTTCCGATAGATTAGTTTAGGTGGACCTACTGGGTCTGTTCTTCAAATTCGACTTCCACTAATGGAGTATTCCCCATTTCAAATTCGACGGTGGCACCGCTCATAATCTGTTCATGGGTAAGGTAGGTCTTGTTGTACGGTTGACCGTCTACTTTGATAGATTGAATGTAAATATTCTCTTTGCTCACTTTGGGAGCAAGTACTGTAAATGTCTTTCCGTTAGCCAGATGTAACTTCATCTCCGGGAACAGGGGAGTACCGATTTCATACTTTCTGCTGACCGGATTGACGGGATAGAATCCCATCGCGCTGAATACGTACCAAGCAGACATTTGTCCGCAGTCTTCGTTTCCGCAAAGACCGGCAGGCTCGTTTTTGTAAAGTTCGTTCATTACTTTGGCAACGTATTTCTGTGTCAGGTTCTGTTGTCCTACGGCATTGAAGAGATAGATTACGTGATGGCTCGGCTCATTGCCGTGAGCATATTGCCCGATCATTCCCGTGCTGAAGATGGGAAGTTCTTCGTCGGCTGCCGGATGGTAGGTAAACATACTGTCCAGTTTCTCTGCAAAGCGGCTTGTGCCTCCTGTGAGATCAATCAGACCGTCTATGTCATGCTGCACGGACCAAAAGTATTGCCAGCCATTGCTTTCGCAGATATGCGGAGTGTATTCGTCGGCTTTGAAGTCTTTGATAAAGTTTCCTTTATCGTCACGCGGCTGCATGAACGAAGTGGCCGGGTTGTAAACATTCTTATAGTTCTGAGAACGTTTGTAGAATTCGTCCGCTATCTCTTTCTTGCCCATCTTGTTCGCCATCTCAGCAATGCAGTAATCGTCAAATGCATATTCCAATGTTTTGGACAGTGACCAATTTTCGGCGTTGTAATGATCTGTCACATTGTAAGGAATATAGCCTAATTGCTTGTATAGCCCGATGCCCCGGTAGTTATCCAGATTGGCGGTAGCTACGCAGGCGGCCAGTGCTTTCTCCGCATCAAAGTTGCCTATACCTTTCAGATAAGCGTCTACAATCACGGGAACGGCATGATAGCCGATCATCATATCGGTTTCACTCCCGTAGAAGTTCCATACGGGCAGGCGTCCGTTCTGTTCAAAGAAGGCGATGAAGGATTTTACCATATCGTTGACACGTTCCGGTTCGGTATATGTGAAAAGGGGATGGGCGGCACGGTAGGTATCCCAAAGGGAGAAAGTGCTGTAATTCACCCAGCCGTCACTCTGATGTACTTTTTTGTCGGGACCGTAATAGGCTCCGTCTACGTCACTGTAAATCGTAGGTGCGATCATCGAGTGGTACAGAGCTGTATAAAAGTTTACTTTATCGTCTTGATTGTCACCCTCGACTTCGATCTTTCCCAGTTGGCGGTTCCAGTTTGCTTTTGTTTCTGCCAGATACTTGTCGAAGTCATTTTCGGGCACTTCGGCTTGCAGGTTCTTGGCTGCGCCTTCCATGCTGACGCCGGAGATGGCGGTATTGACGAGAATTTGTTCTCCTTCTTCGGTATGGAAGTCAAAACGTGCGATGACAGCCGTACCGATGTGTTGCTTGTCTTTGATAATGGCAGTCGTATCCAGTTCCACCTTATCGAAAGGCTTGGAGAAGCGGGTGCGGAAGTAGATTCGCTGATCGCGTGCCCAGCCGTCGGAGTAACGGTATCCTTGAATCGTCACAGAGTCCACTACCTCGATGTGCGAATCGTTCGTGAAGTCCCAGTTCATGGCTTTCTTCAGATTCAGGAAGATGGCGGCTTCGGCTTTTGGGAAGGTGTATCGCTGGATGCCACAACGTTCGGTTGCGGTCAGTTCCACGTTGATATGGTAGTCTTTCAGACGTACTTGATAGTAGCCTGCATAGGCGCTCTCTTCATCGTGAGAAAACTTGGAGTAGATGCCCAGCGGCGCTTCTGCCTCTTTGTAGGGCAGTGTGACCGGCATGAAAGAGATGTCGTACAGGTCGCCTGCACCTGTTCCCGAAAGGTGGGTATGGCTGAAGCCGGCGATTGTACTGTCCGGATAAAAGTAGCCGGAGATGCGGTCCCATCCCGGAAGTCCGTTATCCGGGCTGAGCTGCACCATGCCGAAGGGGGCTTGTGCGCCGGGATAAGTGTTTCCTGTGAAATCGGTGCCAATAAAAGGATTTACATACGATGTGTAATCAATTTCAGCTTGTGTCTGTTTGGCGTTGCAGGATGCAAAAATACAAACGATTAGAAGTAGGTAAATAGGTGTTTTCATCGGTGTACGGGTATTGGTGATTACTTATTTTATTATTTGAAGGATAAGAAAAATAATTAATCTGTTTACAAAGGTAGGAAAAAGTTGTGATAATTGAGTTTATATCACGAATATTTTTGGCAGGAGGCCGGTTGGTTGCAGATGGCGCCGGAGTTTTCCGGTGTCGGGAGGTGTCCTCATCGGTGCCGGAATTAGAAATAAAAAACCGTGTCTTAAAGTCACCCGCACTTTAAGACACGGTTCTTATATTGGATGTATATTACTGCTTTCTTAGATACCTGCGAGTTCCAGTACTTTTTCGATAGCGGCATTCAGTCCGTCTGTATTCTTGCCTCCGGCAGTAGCGAAGTGAGGTTGACCGCCTCCGCCGCCTTGAATCAGTTTGGCTGCCTCTTTCACCAGGTTGCCTGCTTTCAAGCCACCGGCCACCAGATTGTCGCTCAGCATGACGGTCAGCATAGGTTTGCCATGGTCGAGGCTTCCGGCCACAAAGAACAAGTTTTCTGTGATTTCGCCGCGAAGCTGGAAGGCGATATTCTTCACCACTTCCGCAGGCAACGGAGCACAGAACTTGATTACCTTGATACCGTGAATTTCCTGTATATTCTTCAGCAGTCTTTCTTTCAGCGAGGCTTCTTTCTCTTTCATGTAGTCTTCTACCTGCTTTTTCAGTCCTGCATTTTCCTCAATATACTTGCGGATGGCAATACCCAGGTCGGGTGCGTTGTTGAAGAGTGATTTCAATTCACTGATCGTATCCTGAATGGTATCCAGCATTTCTTCCACACGGGCTCCCGTATATGCTTCGATACGGCGTACACCGGCTGCAACAGAACTTTCGGAAATGATCTTTACCATACCGATATTTCCGGTTGCGGCTACGTGGATACCTCCACAGAATTCGATAGAAGAACCGAACTGGATCACACGTACTCTTTCACCGTACTTTTCGCCGAAGAGGGCGATAGCTCCTAGCTCTTTCGCTTCCTCGATAGGAATGTTGCGGTATTCCTTCAAAGGGATGTTGGCACGAATCTTGGCATTCACCAAGTGTTCTACCTGGCGGATTTCTTCGTCGGTCACCTTCTGGAAGTGAGAGAAGTCGAAACGCAGTGAATCCGGTGTTACTAACGAACCTTTCTGTTCGATGTGCTCGCCCAGTACTTCACGCAGGGCAGAGTCCAGCAGGTGAGTTGCCGAGTGATTGGCTGCGCAGGCTGCCCGTTTGTCGGTGTCTACACAAGCCATCATCGGAGCTTCCGGATGTTCCGGCAGTTTTTTGGTAATATGTATCGGTAGATTGTTCTCTTTCTTGGTGTCGATCACTTCGATGGTCTCGAATTCGTTGACCAATACACCGGTGTCGCCTACCTGACCACCGCTTTCTGCATAGAACGGAGTACAGTCAAGTACGATCTGATACAGTGTCTGGTTTTTCTGCTTGATCTGACGATAGCGGAGAATGGATGCTTCGTATTCGGTATAGTCGTAACCTACGAATTCGGTTGTTCCTTCTCTCAGAGTCACCCAGTCACCGGTTTCGATGGCGGCAGCGTTACGTGCACGCTGTTTCTGCTGTTGCATTTCCGCGTTGAACTCTTCGATGTTGACTGTCATTCCGTTTTCACGAAGAATCAGTTCTGTCAGGTCTAACGGGAAACCGAAAGTATCATATAAGGTAAAGGCATCTTTACCGCTGATTTCTGTCTTTCCGGCAGCCTTTGTATCTTCCATTGTCTTATCCAGCAGACGGATACCTGTTTCCAGCGTGCGGAGGAAGGCTTCTTCTTCTTCCTTGATTACTTTTTCGATCAGACCTTTCTGTGCGATCAGTTCCGGATAAGCGTCTCCCATGTTGTCGATCAACACCGGAAGCAGCTTGTACATGAATGACTGTTTCTGTCCGAGGAAAGTATATCCGTAGCGGACGGCGCGGCGGAGGATACGGCGGATGACATAACCTGCCTTAGCATTGGAAGGCAGCTGGCCGTCCGTAATGGAGAAAGCAATCGTACGGATGTGGTCAGCGATTACGCGCATGGCGATGTCCTGCTGCTTGTCTTTTCCGTACTCTGTGCCTGACATTGCTGCAATCGCTTTCAGCATCGGCTGGAATACGTCTGTATCGTAGTTGGAAGTCTTGCCCTGCAAAGCCATACAGAGGCGTTCGAATCCCATACCTGTATCGATAACCTTTGCAGGAAGTGGTTCGAGGCTGCCGTCAGCTTTACGGTTATATTGCATGAACACAAGGTTCCATATTTCAATTACTTGGGGATGATCGTGGTTGACGAGATCACGGCCGGAGATTTTGGCACGTTCTTCTGCCGGACGGAGGTCGATGTGGATTTCCGAACAAGGTCCGCAAGGACCTGTATCACCCATTTCCCAGAAGTTGTCGTGCTTGTTGCCGTTGATGATGTGATCTTTCGGCAGATACTGTTCCCAGTAAGAAGCGGCTTCGTCGTCACGACTCAGTCCTTCTTCGGGGCTTCCTTCGAATACGGTGGCGTACAGGTGTTCCGGATTCAGTTTCAATACTTCTACCAGATATTCCCATGCCCAGTTGATGGCTTCTTTCTTGAAATAGTCACCGAATGACCAGTTGCCCAGCATTTCGAACATGGTGTGGTGGTACGTGTCGTGTCCCACTTCTTCCAGGTCATTATGCTTTCCGCTTACACGCAGACATTTCTGAGAGTCCGCGACTCTGTGGTATTTGGCCGGGTGGTTACCCAAAATAATATCTTTAAACTGGTTCATCCCTGCGTTGGTAAACATCAGGGTAGGGTCATCTTTTATCACCATCGGAGCCGAGGGAACAATGTGGTGTCCTTTCGACTCAAAGAAATTCTTGAATGAATCTCTGATCTCTTTTGCAGTCAACATATTCTTCTATATATCTATTGTTGAGGTTAATATTCTCAAAAAACTGTGCAAAGATAGCTTGTTTTTATTACTTTTGCCGTATTAACAAGCGAAATATTTCCAAAAAGATGCGCAAAGTTTACTACATCTACAATCCAAGGACGCAGACTTATGACCGAATTTACCCTACCGTACGGCAGCGTGCGCTTAGCATTCTGCGCCGGCTTTTTATCGGTATGGGACTTGGAGCCGGATGCTTCATCGTCTTGCTTCTGGTGTTCGGATCGCCTTCGGAGAAGGAGCTGCGAATCGAAAATAGCCGTCTTTTGGCGCAATATAATGTACTTTCCCGCCGTCTGGATGATGCGATGGGGGTGCTGCAGGATATTCAGCAGCGTGACGATAACCTGTATCGGGTGATTCTGCAAGCCGATCCTGTTTCGCCGGCTATCCGTCAGGCAGGTTTTGGAGGTACGAACCGGTATGAGGAGCTGATGGATCTGGCAAATTCCAAGCTGGTGGTAAATACGACCCAAAAGCTGGATGTACTGTCCAAACAACTCTATATCCAGTCCAAATCTTTCGATGACGTGGTGGATATGTGCAAGAATCATGATGAAATGCTGAAGTGTATTCCGGCCATCCAGCCTATCTCCAATAAAGACCTTCGCAAAACTGCTTCGGGATACGGAACACGTATTGACCCGATTTACGGTACGACGAAGTTCCATTCGGGAATGGATTTCTCCGCTCATCCGGGAACGGATGTCTATGCGACCGGTGACGGTACAGTGGTAAAAGTAGGATGGGAAACCGGATATGGCAATACGATTGAGATTGACCATGGCTTCGGTTATCTGACTCGGTACGCTCACTTACAGAGCTATAACACGAAAGTCGGGAAAAAGGTAGTACGTGGCGAGGTGATTGGAAAAGTGGGAAGTACAGGTAAGAGTACCGGTCCTCATCTTCACTATGAGGTATATGTGAAGGGAAAGGTTGTGAATCCTGTCAACTATTACTTCATGGACTTGAGCGCGGAAGATTATGAGAAGATGATTCAATTGGCTGCCAATCACGGTAAAGTGTTTGATTAATCTCTTTAAACAATGATTTCTATGCTGAATACGGACAAAGAACTAAAATTATATTACTCCATAGCCGAAGTGGCCGATATGTTTGGAGTCAACGCATCCTTGCTTCGTTTTTGGGAGAAGGAGTTCCCTCAGATTTCTCCCAGGACGACGGGGCGGGGGATACGTCAGTATCGTAAGGAGGATGTAGAAACGATTGGTCTGATCTATCATCTGGTGAAGGAGAAAGGTCTGACGCTTCCCGGTGCCCGTCAACGGTTGAAGGATAACAAGGAAGCTACGGTTCGCAATTACGAAATTGTGAACCGTCTGAAAGGTATTAAGGAAGAGCTTCTGGCTATCAAGAAAGAACTGGACGGACGATAAATTATTCCTCCACCCGGTTCACCTGTTTGATGTTTTGAATCTTCTTCAGATTATTGCAGATTGTTTTTACATCTTCCACATCGTGTACCCATAGCTGAATCTTTCCTTCGAATATCCCGTCATTTGTTTCAATGGCAAGTTTACGGATATTCACGTTGAGCTGTCTGGAGATGACCTGAGTCACTTCGTTTAGAAGTCCCATACTGTCTATACCTCTTAAATAGATATATACGAGGAAAGAAAGTTCTTTGTGAGTATCCCATTCGGTCGCTAATATACGGTTGCCATAGCTGCTTTTCAGCTTGGCGGCAACAGGGCATTGGCGTTTATGAATAATAATGCGGTCGTTTTCATCAACGTAACCCAAAACATCATCACCGGGAATCGGATGACAACATTCGGCCATGATGTATTTCTTTTGCAGACTTTCTTCGGTCAGTTTAAGAATCTCTTTCGGATTGATTTTTTCTTTTTCCTGCGGTTCTTTTTCTTCCGGTTTTTCCTTGTTGCTGTTCCCGAAGGAGAACGTCAGGTATTTCTTCCAGTTGCTGGTCTGCTTTTCTCTCAGCTCGTTTTTGTCCGCTTCTCCCAAAGTAATGGCTTTGCTGCCGATAGCGGCCAGTAACTCTTCTTCATTCTTAAAGTTGTGAAACTTACGCAACTTCTCGATGACAGCTTCTTCCGGACGTATTTCTTCCTTCTTCAGAAACTCACTGAGTAGCTCTTCGCCAATTTTCTGATTCGCTTTCCGTTCTTTGCGAAGAATCGCTGCGATCTTGGCACGGGCACGGGCGGTCGTTGCGAATACCTCCCATTGCGGTTGTACACGTTGGGATTTTGAAGTTAATATTTCAACCTGATCACCACTTTGCAGTTTATGGCTTAGCGGCACTAGTTTATGATTGACTTTGGCGCCGATACAATGGCTACCGATATCTGTGTGCAGTGAGAAGGCAAAATCCAGCGCCGTAGAGTTCTGCGGCATTGTCTTTAACTCTCCCTTCGGAGTGAACACAAAGATTTCGGAAGCAAACAGGTTCAGTTTGATCGTATCCAGAAAATCTATCGCATCCGGTTGCGGATCATCCAGTATCTCTTTAATGGTTTTCAGCCATTTCTCCAGTTCACCTTCGTCTTCGCTGCCTCCTCCTTCTTTATATTTCCAGTGGGCGGCAAAGCCTTGTTCTGCAACATCGTTCATCCGTTCGCTGCGAATCTGTACTTCGATCCATTGTCCGTTGTTTCCCATCAGGGTGACGTGCAATGCCTGGTAACCATTCGCCTTCGGATGGCTTACCCAGTCGCGCAGGCGGTCGGGATGAGGCTTGTATATCTTGGAAATGGAGACATAGATGTCGAAACAGTCGTTGAGTTCTTCTTCCACGTTGCGTGGTTCGAAGATGATACGGACAGCGAGCAAGTCATAAATCTCCTCGAACGGGACGTGCTTGGTTTGCATCTTGTTCCAGATGGAGTAGATCGATTTCACACGTGCCAGAATCCGGTATTTCAGCCCCATCTTATCCAGCTGAGTGCGGATCGGAGCTGTGAAGTCGTTGAATACTTTGTCGCGTTCGGCGGCGGTAGCATTCAGCTTTTCTTCTATTTCGGCATATTCTTCGGGGTGTTCGTATTTGAAACTGAGGTTTTCAAGCTCTGTTTTGATCTTGTACAGACCTAGGCGGTTGGCTAACGGGGCATAGATGTAGAGAGTTTCTCCTGCTATCTTGTATTGCTTGTTGGGCAGCATGGAACCCAGCGTGCGCATATTGTGCAAGCGGTCGGCTATTTTGATCAGGATAACCCGGATATCGTTCGACATGGTGAGCAGTAACTTCTTGAAGTTCTCTGCCTGTGCCGAAGCGCGGTCGCCGAAGATTCCTCCGGAGATTTTGGTTAGTCCGTCTACAATCTGGGCAATCTTCGGTCCAAAGATATTTTCGATGTCTTCTACCGTGTAATCAGTGTCTTCTACTACGTCGTGCAGTAGTGCCGCACAGATAGAAGTAGAACCAAGACCAATTTCGTTACATACTATTTGTGCAACGGCAATCGGGTGCATGATATAAGGTTCGCCAGATCGGCGTTTGATTCCTTTGTGTGCCTGATTAGCGAAGTTGAAAGCTTTTGTGATGATTTCAACTCGTTTGCGATGTTTAGTATGGAGATAATCATTCAGAAGTTCCTGGAACGCCTGATTGATCATCTCTTCATCTGCTATTTCTTTGGGGGTTATATTATCCATATTCGTTATCCTTTCATTCGCTTATTTTTGCAAAAATAAGCAAATTTCCGAATGAAGCAAGCGGGAAGTCATTTATTTGTAGATTTTCAATTGTTTTCCTGCTGCGATTCTAGTGTTCGACATACCGTTCCACTGCTGTATATCTTTGACACGTACGCCTAGCTTTTCGGCAATCGATGAAAGAGTGTCTCCACTTTTTATCTTATAATAAGTCAATTTTCCTTTACCGGCCACTGCACTTGTCTGTCTGCGGGTGGTTGGAGTTACTTCTTTCACGGCAACGGTTTTGCGGTTGCGGAATAGCTCGTCAGCACGGTGTGCGTAGATCGTATCTTGCTTGTCAATAAACGTACTGATGGCGCCTTGTGGTAAACGTAATGTACAAGGTTTGGTCGTGCCGGGAATCACTTGTTTCTTGTATTGGGGATTCAGGCTCTTCACTTCCTCCAGCGGAACATTGCAAAGTTCGGCAATCTGCTCGAAATGCAGGTTTTTAGTGACTTGCACCGTATCTGTGCTTGCCGGAATGTTTGTTTCCATCGGACAGATGTTGTGGTCGCAATAATATGTCATCACGTAGTTGGCTGCAATGAAAGCAGGTACGTATCCGCGTGTCTCTTTGGGCAGCAGGTTATAGATTTTCCAGTAATCCGTTTCGCCTCCGGCGCGGCGGATTGCCTTGTTGATAGTACCTGGGCCGCAGTTATAGGCTGCGATAACCAGATTCCAGTCTCCATAAATATCGTACATCTCTTTCAGATAACGGGCGGCAGCCCAGGTTGCTTTGATCGGGTCGCGGCGTTCATCTATCAGACTATTGGATTCAAGACCGTAAATCTTTCCTGTCCCAATCATGAATTGCCACAGTCCCGAGGCGCCGGCACGTGACACAGCCGAAGGATTCAGTGCGGATTCGATAATCGGCAGGTACTTCAGTTCCAGAGGAAGTCCGTAAGCGTCCAGTGCTTCTTCAAAAATAGGCATATAGAAATTGCAGGCGCTCAGCATGAATGAAACCTGATTGCGCAGGCGACCCGCGTACATATCGATGAATTTGCGTACAATGTCATTATAAGGCATCTCCATGACAGCCGGAATACGTGAAAGGCGGTCAATGTAGACAGAATCACTGAATAAAGGATTCACTTCCGCCGTACTGCAATCTTTGCCTAAATCAATATAGTTTTTAGCTTTCCAGTCGTTCAGCAGACTGTCGAGCGGGTAAGTCATACTCTTTGGAAGATCGATGCTTTCTTTGCGTTCGGTTCCGTTTTCACGAATAACTACATCTACACTTTGAGCTTTTACCTGTGTGGTTGCCAACAGGAAAAGGAAAATAATCGAACAATAGTTTTCTAATTTCTTCATGCTTTAATTATAAGTTCAATCTAAATTGTGTTTTTAAAATCGTAGTACGCATTGCAGTCCCACTGACTTATTCTTGTAACTGTTGGAGCGAAACTGGCTGTTATTGTCAATGACAGTTGGCTCCAGCTTCATACTCAAGTCAGGTGAAATGTCGAAGTTTGATAATTCCGCATCGACATAGGCATCGATGATGGAAATAAGGTATACTCCGATAAATGCAAATATACTAAGGTCCCGAAAACGACGGAACGAGTCCTTTCTTCGTTTCAAGGTGTTTTTCAGTTGCTCTTCATTATACTGGGCGTTCGGTGGCAGCAAATCTTCATAGCTCTTGGTGTTTGGATTACTGTCCATGATGTCCAGATAGGCCTGTGAATAGTCTTTATACATTTTCCCGTTCCAGCTGAGGGCATACGCACATCCTGCAAACCCTCCATATATAATAGGTAGTTTCCAGTATTTACGGTTGTAAATCTGTCCTCCGCCGGGGAATACGACTGCAAGCCATGTCGCTTTGGTTGGGTTAGGAATGAACAGTTTCTTGTTGAGATTCTGCACAGGAGGTACTGTGTCGGTTTTCACTACAATAGGTGTCGGCTGTTCTATCTTCTTCAGTTCTTTTTTATTGGCTGCGTCAAGGCTGTCGGCTATCTGTATTTTGGCAGCAGACAGACTGTCGGTTGCTTGCAGGCGTTCCGGATGCAATATCTTGATCGAATCCTTCTTCAGCGAATCCATCACCTGAGCAGGATCCCGGTGCCTTCGTGCACGTGCTTTCGGTGCTTCCCGGCTCTGAATAATACTGTCTTTCTGTACCGGAGTCACAGGTTCTTGTGCATACACATCAATCCCTGCCACCTGTAGAAAACAGAGAAGCAGGGTGATGATGAGTAACTGATATTTCTTACTTTTTCTTGTCATCTACTTTTTTAGCGTATCGAAGATTTCCATGATACGTTCCAGTTCCTCCTCGTTGCTGAAAGGAATACTGATTTTTCCTTTCCCCTTTTCGGAGCAAGTCAGTTGTACCTTGGTGTTGAAAAATCCCGTGAGTTGTTGCTTTAGTAAATTAAACTCTTCCGGTAGTTTACTGCGTTTCGGAGTGATTTTCCGTGTGCCGCTTTTCACAGCTTCTCCTTCGCTCAGCGATTTGACAATCTCTTCTACTTTGCGGACGGAGTATCCGTGTTCCTGTATCTCTTCGAATATTTTTACTTGAAGTTTGGGGTCGCCTAATGAAATCAATGCACGTGCATGTCCCATATCCAGCTGTTTGTTTTGCAGAGCCATCTGTATAGGAGCCGGCAGTTTCAGCAGACGCAGGTAGTTGGCGATAGTAGTCCGGTTCTTGCCGATACGTTCGCTCAGGCGTTCCTGTGTCAGTTCATACTGGTCCAGCAGATGTTGATAAGCCAATGCTATTTCTACCGCATTCAGGTCTTCACGCTGTATGTTTTCAATCAGCGCCATTTCCATCATGTTTTCGTCGTCGGCGGTGCGGATGTAGGCAGGGATGGTTTTCAGTCCTGCTTTTTGTGAAGCACGGTAACGACGCTCTCCCGCGATGATCTGATACTCATCGTCCGAGAGTTTGCGTAGAGTGATAGGCTGTATGATACCGATTTCCGCAATGGAGTCAGCCAGTTCCTGCAAAGCCGTTTGATCGAATTCGCGGCGGGGCTGATTGGGGTTGACGGTAATCTTCGCCAACTCTATTTCACTAATGGAAGAAGAACCTTCGGTTTTCACATCATCCATTGAGAGCAAGGCGTCAAGTCCGCGTCCTAATGCATTTCTTTTTTGTGTTGCCATATCTTCTTCGGTTATTTATTTCTGTTGATAATCTCTTTGGCAAGGGCGAGATGGTTTTTGGCACCGGTAGAGTCCGCATCATAAAGAATGGTCGGGATACCGTAGCTGGGAGCCTCGCTCAGTTTCACATTTCGCTGGATCACACTGTTGAAAACTAATTCCTGAAAGTGTCTTTTCACTTCGTCGTAAATCTGGTTTGCCTGACGCAGACGTGAGTCATACATCGTCAGCAGGAAACCTTCGATTTCCAGAGCGGGATTCAGTTTCGACTTGATGATTTTAATTGTATTCAGCAGTTTGCTGATGCCTTCGAGAGCAAAATACTCAGCTTGCACGGGGATGATCACGGAGTCGGCTGCCGTCAGGGCATTGATGGTGATCAGTCCGAGTGAAGGAGAACAATCTATCAGAATATAGTCATATTCTTTCTTCAAGGGTGTGAGCACTTCTTTCAGTATCTTTTCGCGGTTTGGGAGGTTCAGCATTTCAATCTCTGCTCCTACAAGATTGATGTGCGAAGAGATCACTTTCAAAGAGTCGATTTCTGTGTCAAGAATAGCGTCCTGTACATTGGCTCTGTCAATAATGCATTCATAGATAGTGCATTCCGACTGCTTGATGTCCACTCCCAGACCGGAAGAGGCATTTGCTTGCGGGTCGGCATCTACCACGAGTACTTTCTTTTCAAGTGTAGCAAGTGACGCTGCGAGATTAATCGTAGTCGTGGTCTTTCCTACACCCCCTTTTTGATTGGCCAAAGCAATTATTTTTCCCATATACTCTAAATTTATTGGCAGCGAAATAAGTGATAATTCCTTAGAGCGCCTACGAAAAAAGAGAAACTTTGCATTTTCTGTTGATAAGTCACCGGTTTTGTTAATAACTGCCGGGCGAAACAGTTCCGAAACCCGGTTGATTTTATCATCATACTTTCTCTGTTCGAGCTTGCAAATATACATATTTATATTGGATATCTATTTCTTTTTTTACTCGCTTGCAGAAGATTAAGATTTGTAAACGGGTGTATATTCGTCAGATAGCGATGTGATTAATATGATATTCGGAGATAAGCGGTTGGCAGTACGGTTACTTTTTGCTACTTTTGTGCGAACATTAAAAAGGAAAGGATTGAATATATGGAAAGTAAGAAGCCGTTGATCCTCGTTTCGAATGACGATGGTGTTATGGCTAAAGGTATTAGTGAACTGGTGAAGTTCCTTCGTCCGTTGGGGGAAATTGTTGTAATGGCACCCGACTCTCCGCGCTCCGGCAGCGGCAGTGCATTGACGGTGACTCATCCGGTTCATTATCAACTGGTCAAAAGAGAAGTGGGACTGACTGTATATAAATGTACAGGAACGCCGACCGATTGTATCAAGCTGGCATTGGGCTCAGTGCTCGACCGGAAGCCTGACCTGATCGTAGGCGGTATCAATCATGGAGATAATTCCGCTATTAACGTGCATTATTCAGGAACGATGGGAGTAGTGATTGAAGGCTGTCTGAAGGGAATTCCTTCGATTGGTTTTTCTCTGTGCAATCATCAGCCCGATGCTGATTTTGAACCTTCGGGTCCTTATATACGCAAGATAGCTGCCATGATATTGGAAAAAGGACTGCCCCCGTTGACTTGTCTTAATGTGAACTTTCCCGATACTCCCGACCTCAAAGGAGTGAAGGTTTGTGAACAGGCAAAGGGATGCTGGGTGAATGAATGGGTAACTTGTCCCCGTCTTGATGACCATAATTACTTTTGGCTGACCGGTTCATTCACCGATCATGAACTTGAAAATGAGAACAATGATCATTGGGCGCTGGAAAACGGATATGTGGCTATCACGCCAACGACAGTCGATATGACTGCTTACGGCTTTATAGATGAACTGAATGGCTATTGTCAGCAACTGGAATTCTGACATACGCATTGTGCTGATTTCAAATATCAAAACTCCTAATTCAAAATTCCCATGAAGTACTATCTGATTGTCGGTGAAGCTTCCGGAGACTTGCATGCGTCCCATTTGATGACTGCCCTCAAGGCGGAAGATCCTCAGGCCGATTTCCGCTTTTTCGGTGGAGATTTGATGGCTGCCGTCGGAGGAACGATGGTGAAGCATTATAAAGAGCTGGCGTATATGGGATTTATTCCAGTACTGCTTCATTTGCGTACGATTTTTGCAAATATGAAACGTTGCAAGGAAGATATTGTGGCGTGGAATCCCGATGTGGTGATCTTGGTCGATTATCCCGGTTTCAATCTTAACATAGCTAAGTTTGTGCATTTCGAGACGCAGATTCCTGTCTTCTATTATATTTCTCCGAAGATATGGGCATGGAAGGAGTACCGCATAAAGAATATCAAACGTGATGTGGATGAACTTTTCTCCATTCTTCCTTTTGAAGTGGAGTTTTTTGAAGAGAAGCACCGGTATCCTATACATTATGTAGGAAATCCTACGGTAGATGAAGTGGCTGCTTATCAGAAAGCTCATCCTAAAAATCCGGAAGCATTCTTGGCGGATAATAATCTGGAGGATAAACCGGTAATCGCACTGTTGGCGGGAAGCCGGAAACAGGAGATCAAGGATAATCTGCCGGATATGCTGAAAGCTGCTTCTGCTTTTCCCGATTATCAACTGGTACTGGCCGGTGCTCCCGGCATCGCTCCGGAGTATTACAAACAATATGTAGGGCAGGCTAAAGTGAAAATAATCTTTGACCAGACCTATCGTTTGCTACAACATGCGGAGGCGGCTTTGGTCACTTCGGGTACGGCGACTCTTGAGACAGCCTTGTTCCGTGTTCCTCAGGTGGTTTGTTACTATACACCGATTGGAAAAGTGGTTTCGTTTTTGCGTCGTCATATCTTGAAAGTGAAATTTATCTCACTAGTCAATCTGATTGCAAATCGTGAGGTTGTAAAGGAGTTGGTTGCAGATACAATGACAGTCGGAAATATGCAGAGTGAACTAAAGAAACTGATTGAAGATCAGGAATATAAGGATCGTATGCTTGCCGAATATGAGTATATGGCAGCTCGGTTGGGGCCTGCAGGTGCTCCCCAGCATGCTGCTCGCAAAATGCTTGAACTGTTGAAAAAATAACTTTCTTTTTCTGAATAAACGTAAAGCCGGTGCAGTAAATGCCCGGCTTTTTTATTTATATAGCAGAAGAATTAAAAAGAGAGGAATAAATATGAAAAAATTTAATTGGCTTTTAGTAATGTTATTGCTCGCATTGGTACCTGTGCTGCAATCATGTGACGACGATGGGTACTCAATTGGAGACATAGGATGGGATTGGGCTACAGTTCGTGCTACCGGTGGCGGTGGTTATTATCTGGAAGGTGATCGTTGGGGTATGATTGATCCGGTGGCCAGCTCTATTCCTTGGTACAAACCGGTAGACGGTGAACGAGTAGTTGCTTTTTTCAATCCTTTGGCTGATACGGATAAGGGTGCTCAGGTAAAGATCGAAGGAATTCAGGAAGTGTTGACAAAAGAAGTGGAAGATATGACGGCTGAAAATGAAGAGGAATTCGGTAATGATCCTATCGTGATTTATCAAGGAGATATGTGGCTGGGAGGAAAGTTTCTGAATATCATCTTCCATCAGTATTTGCCTCGTTCTGAAAAGCACCGCATCAGTCTTGTACAGAATAAGATAGAACCGGAAGCTCCGGAAACACCGGAAGCTTTGAAGGTGGATGAAGATGGGTATATACATCTGGAATTACGTTACAATACGTATGATGATGTGACTGGATACCGGGGATGGGGACGAGTTTCTTATAATCTGGAAGAGTTCTATCCAACGGCAAAAGATGCAGCTGAAACAGAATTTAAAGGATTCAAGGTGATTATTAATTCAGAAGAAAATGGAGAAGGAAGAGTGATCGTTCTTGATTTGGATCATCCGGTAGGCGTTCCGGAAAAAGCGAAAAATGTGCATTCTACTTCTTTTGTTAAATAGCAAAACTTTTATAAATAACTAAACCTAAACCTTGACGAACACTGTGTGTGAAAAAAAAGGTCGGAAGTGCTTCAAAGCGGCTTCCGACCTTTTTATTTTATTTATTCTGTTATTAAAACCAAGTCAGTGCATATAGATAAAAGACTGCTGCCGGTATAGCCATCAAAGCACTGTCGAAGCGGTCGAGCATCCCTCCATGTCCCGGAAGAATGTTTCCCGAATCTTTAACGTGCAGCTGGCGTTTCAGTAATGATTCTGTCAGGTCACCCCATGTTCCGAAAACGACAACGACTAAAGCCAGACCTGCCCATTCCCACATTGACATAATCGTGAAATAATGTGCCAAGACAAAAGAAGCTCCGATAGCTACTACTCCGCCACCGATGGAACCTTCCCATGATTTTTTAGGAGAAATACGTTCAAACAAGCGGTGTTTGCCAATTAATGAACCGACACAATATGCACCCGTATCACTCAGCCAAAGGAATATAAAGATAGACAATGGCAGGATCGGATTGTAGCTTACGCTGCTATATTCCGGATCAGTATGAAATGCCAAGACATTGAGCAAGGCAAACGGCAGGCCTATATAAAGCTGGCTGAGCATGGAATATGCCCAGTTAAGCATTGGACTTGCCCTTTTCAGATACAGCTCACTGATCATCAAATAGAGTAGCAGCAGCAAATAAGGAATGAAAATCTTGGAGTCGGCTGCATCGATACAGAATCCCATCACTGCGAGGAACAAGTAAGCTCCTCCCAGCATGATAATGGTTTTGTTTACATTGACTCCTTCTGCGCGGCTGTTGATTAACTGTCCGAATTCATAGATTGTCAGTGCACTGATCGCCATGAACAGAATGCCGAAGCTGAAAGAATTATAGAGTATACATCCCACTAAAATGGCAACAAAGAGTATACCCGTAATGGCCCGTTTTATAAAATTACTAATCAAAATCTTCGTGTTTTAATTATTTAGATTCGGTAGTTTGTTCTTCCTCATTGGATTTTGCTTCTATAGTAACTTTTCCTTCTACGGTTACTTTTTTTCCTTCCGCAGTGATTTTCGTTTCTGTAGTTGCTTCTTCCTGAGCAGAATTTTTAGCTTCCTCTTCTTTGATTTCTTGTTCTTCTGCTTTCAGTTTCTCGGCAAGTTCTCTTTCCGCTCTGGCAGCGTCCTGGCTTTCTTTGGCAGCCATGATTTCTTCCGAGCGGGATGCCCACGGGCGTTTACCGAAAATACGTTCGACGTCTTCGGCAAAGATCACTTCTTTGTCGATCAGTAACTGAGCCAGTTTATTGTGTCCTTCCATATGTTCGGACAAAATCTTCTTGGCACGTTCATATTGCTCGTTCACCATCCGTTTCACTTCTTCGTCGATGAGTTCGGCTGTTTTTTCGCTATATGGACGGTTGAAAGAATATTCCTCATTATTATAATAGCATAAGTTGGGTAGTTTGTCACTCATACCTAAATAAGCAATCATGCCGTATGCCTGTTTCGTAACTCTTTCGAGGTCGTTCATGGCACCGGTAGAGATGCGTCCGATGAACAGATCTTCGGCTGCACGTCCTCCGAGGGTAGCACACATTTCATCAAGCATTTGCTCTTTAGTAGTGATCTGACGTTCTTCCGGCAGATACCAGGCGGCACCCAATGCACGTCCGCGGGGAACAATCGTTACTTTGATCAATGGATTTGCGTATTCCAGCAACCACGAAATAGAGGCGTGTCCTGCTTCATGCAAGGCAATCGAGCGTCTTTCCGCTTCTGTAGTAATCTTGGTCTTCTTTTCCAGACCACCGATGATACGGTCTACCGCATCCAGAAAATCCTGCTTGCCTACAAATTTCTTTCCGTGACGGGCTGCGATCAGCGCAGCTTCATTGCAGACATTCGCAATGTCCGCACCGGAGAATCCCGGAGTCTGACGTGCCAGCAAATCTACATCTACTGTATCGTCTATCTTGATCGGGCGCAGGTGTACGCCGAATACTTCTTTACGTTCGTTAAGGTCGGGCAGGTCTACGTGTATCTGACGGTCGAAACGTCCGGCACGAAGTAATGCCTTGTCAAGTACGTCCACACGGTTGGTAGCGGCAAGGATAATCACACCACTATTGGAACCGAAGCCGTCCATTTCAGTCAGCAACTGATTCAGAGTGTTTTCACGCTCATCATTTCCACCCATTGCCGGGTTTTTTCCACGAGCACGGCCTACCGCGTCAATTTCATCGATAAAGACAATACAAGGAGCTTTTTCTTTAGCCTGCTTGAACAAGTCACGTACGCGGGAAGCACCTACACCGACAAACATTTCTACGAAGTCGGAACCTGCCAGTGAGAAGAACGGAACGTTTGCTTCGCCGGCAACAGCCTTGGCAAGCAAGGTCTTACCGGTGCCCGGAGGGCCTACGAGCAATGCGCCTTTGGGAATCTTACCTCCCAGGTCAGTATACTTCTGAGGTTCTTTCAGAAACTCTACGATTTCTTCTACTTCCTGTTTTGCTTCCGCCAGGCCGGCTACATCCTTGAATGTAATCTTGATGGAGCCTCCCTTTTCGAAAAGCTGGGCTTTGGATTTTCCTACATTGAATACACCGCCGGCACCACCGCCGCCACCGCCGCTCATACGGCGCATGAAGAATATCCATAGGGCGATTAATAAAACCAGTGGAAGAATATTAATCAGGATTGCCGGGAAAATATCCGAATCGGCAGGGTAATCTGCGATTCCGTCAAAATGACCGGCTGCTTTTTCGTCCTGCAGAAATTTATCCAGTCTGTCCTTGGAAGGAGGGTTACTGGTGATAATCGGGTTTCTTCCCACTTTGGTGGAGTCCGCACCGAATATTGCACCTACGGCATTCGGCTTGACATGGGCTTCGAGAGTTTTCTCAGAGCCCAGTACTTTGCTGATGTAGCCGTTAGTGACATACTTCTGGAAGTCGCTGTAAGGAACGACTTTACTTCCGCTTCCTCTTGAATCGCTGCTCCACCAAAGGCCGAGAAGCATGAGGGCAATAATCATATATAGCCAGTTCAGATTGAACTTGGGCATATTCACCTTATTATTAGGCTTATTGTTATTGTTGTTAGTATTATTGTTGTCCATAATTGTGGATTAGTCTAAATCGGGGATTTGAGTAAGTTTGGCGTCAGCCCACAGATGTTCAAGATTATAGAAGGATCTTACTTCCGGCAGAAAGACATGTACAAGTACATCGGAATAATCCATTGCCACCCATTCTGCATTTCGAAGTCCGTCGATTGCGGTCGGTTTGCTGTCTGCACCTTTACGGGCAAACTCCTTGACAGAGTCTACAATAGCATTTACCTGACTAGGGGAGTTTCCCTGGCATATAACGAAATATTTGCAGATGGTATCTTCTATACTGGTTAAATCAGCAATAATGATGTTTTTACCTTTTTTTTCCTGAATTCCCTCTTTAATTTTTTCAATTAATATTTTCGTATCGTTCATTCCTGTAATTGAAATTAATAATTCATGTTCTCTTTTGGTTTATAACAAAAAAGGATTACCCTTTGTTTCTGATTATAAACGTGATATTTTTGACAAATATACGGTGATTTATTGGATACAAGAAAGTTATGACTTAATTTTTGTGTTTTTTAGGGGAGATGCTTTTACTTGAAGGAGCAAAATGAGAGTTTTTGCAAAAAAAATAGCAGAAATGTTTGCAATTCCCAAATTATTTGTATCTTTGCACCCGCAAACGAAAATCATTGGGCTATGGTGTAATGGTAACACTACAGATTCTGGTCCTGTCATTCCTGGTTCGAATCCAGGTAGCCCAACAAGATCAACGTCAATGATGAATACGAAAATCCCGCTAAAATGAAAGTTTTAGCGGGATTTTTGTTTTTTGCGGTATACTTTTATAGCTGGTAAGGCTCAAAAAAAGAGTCTTCCAAAATGAATGGAAAACTCTTTTTACATTAGCACCGTTTAGGTGATGTTTTTTGCATCTATGATGGGATACCTATTGTGTCTGTGTTGTGACGTTTGGCTGTTACCATCCCGGATTCTGAACAAGTTTGCTCGACTTCTGAATCTCGTTTAACGGGATAGGATAGAGGTACATGCGTCTTTCAAAAATACGGGTTTCAAATGCGGTACGCTCCATAAAGTCCTCCAGGTTATCAGCGTTCATATTCATGCCATGTACTGGTCCGCCTTGCTTATATCCTTCTTCATCGGCACACATCCAGCGACGGACGTCGAAATAGCGTTGCCCTTCGGCAAATAGTTCGATCCGGCGTTCTTTGCGTATGGCTTCTTCCTGCAAAGTTTGATTGCCTTTTATTTCAGGCTTGATGTCCTTCAATAAAGGGATACCTGCTCTGTAGCGGACGCTGTCGATGTGTGCAATGATACGCTCATCTGAAGGGTTTACATGATTCAATGCCTCGGCATATAGTAAATAGAAGTCGGCGAGACGGAACAGCATTCCTGCCCTGTACTTTGACTTGGCATTGCTTCCTTGGTTTAAAAGATCACGGTTCATTCCTTTATAAAGCAGATAGCCGGAGTAGCTCATATCCGCTTTGGAGTTATCGTCTCCGCTGCCTTTATAGAAATAAATCTGTTTCGTTGTTTTTTGCCATGTCTTGCCGGAGTAAGTTATGTCCTGATAAAAACGTGGTTCTCGATTCTTATACATATTAGGAATGCCATCTTCACCAATGCCTTCTTCTGAATAAAGTCCTGACTCGTGAATACTCTTGCCGTCATTCATGAAGAAATCGTCAATAGCTTCCTGCAATACACCTACACAACCGAATCCGCTATATATGGCACGTGGAGTGCATCTGCGTTCTCTTCCTTCTCCACCTACATCGCCCCATGAATTCTTGCTGGTTTGCCAGATAGCTTCCGGGTTGTTCAAACTTACCTGAAAGAGTTGGTATAGAGATTCTTCTGCATTCAACTCTCCATCTTTATCTTTTTCTTTATAAAGGTGATAGTGAGTTTTTGCATAATCAATGAAGCGCTGCAACGCGTTTAAGGCAGTTTGCCATTTTTTGTCATCTTTCGCAGGAAACAGTTGTTTGTCCTGATTATCCCTCAATGCGATTGCTTCCGAATATCCTCCGTTAAGTAAGGGGCTTGCGGCATACACGTGGAGTTTTGCCAGAATAGCCAATGCTGCCCCTTTGGTAGGTGCTGCGCTTCGGTTCTCGTTTGGAGTTCCGTCATCATTCACTTCCTTTTCAGGCAGCTCATTGTAGCATTCATTGAGTTCGGAATCGATGAATTGCACTACTTCGTCGACAGAGTTCCGGTAATAGTCCAGATCACTTGCGGACGGTTCCGATATTTCTGTCATAATGGGGATAGGGCCATACAATTCGAATAACAAGTAGTGATAGTAAGCACGTAGGAAACGGGCTTCGTTTTTCAATCTTGCCAATTCGTCTTCGTCAATGTAATCCGTCACGTCGCCTTGCTGTGGGATCGTATGCGAGTATGCCAGAAATTCGTTTGCCTGACGGATTTGTTTGTAAAGACTCCAGCGCGATAAATCCGCCGATCCGGCATGGTAACCTACTGTCGGAATTGTCTTGACATTATTTTGTGCACTTTTTAACTCGTCGGAAACTGCCGGCCAAGGATTATCTAATCCTGTCAAACCTGCATAAGCGCTGGTTATAATAATGTTTGATACATCCGGAATTCCGGAATATATATATCGGTGGAAGCGACGGGCATAACCGGTATTATTGAATACTTCTTCCATGCTTAATTCTGCCGCCAGGTCGTCCGATACATCCAGATAATCGCTGCAACCCGAAAAGAATACCGTGCTTAGTCCTACGGCTACTATGATTGATAGTTTTTTCAATGTCTTCATATATATAATGTATTATATGTATTATTAGAAAGTAAAGTCAAGACCGAATGTGAAAGTCCGGCTCAGTGGATATGAGAAGCCGCCGTTGGTGTTTCCAAGTTCCGGGTCCCACATTTTGATATCATCCCATACACAAAGATTGTTTCCTTGCAGATAAACACGCAAAGCTTGTATACCGATTTTTTTCAGTGTTTTCTCCTTGAAGTTGTAACCGACTTCAATATTTTTCAGTCGCAGGAAACTGGCATTGCGCAGCCACCAAGTGCTGGCAGCTGTATTGTTGTCATAATTGGTAGAGTGCATGCGGGGGAACATTACATTTTGGCTTGGGTTCTGTTCCGTCCATCTGTTGGCTACTTCTGATCGTACAGCGGATTCTTCGACTCCCCATTGGAACGGGAAAAATGCTCCGTCCGAGCTGGCTCCTAATACGGTCGATGTATTTCCTGATCCTTGGAAGAAGATACCGACATAGACTCCTTTCCATTCGGCATTGAGGCCGAAGCCATAAACTATTTCCGGAACGGAAGGATTTCCTACATCTTCCATCTGGTCGTTGCTGTCGATCTTACCGTCTCCATTCAGGTCTTTGTATTTGATATCTCCCGGACGTACTCCGCTTGACAAGCCGGATACAACTCCCGGTTTCAGTTCATACTGGCGGTTCAGACCTTCACCTGTTATGTTGAAGTCGTCGGCGGTATAAAGTCCGTCAGCAATGTATAGTTTCCATGAGTTGAGTCGTGTCCCTTTCTTTTCGAGCCACGGATAGACTTGTGGCACTTGGTCATATTCGAGAATTTCGTTGCGTGCAAATGTAAAGTTGCCGCGTGCGCTTAGGTTTACTTCACCTACTTTATAATTGAGATTCAGACTTGCATCCACACCTTGGTTTTTCACGATACCGAAGTTTTGCCATGGCATTTGCTGGAAGCCTGTCACATTGGAAACGGTATTACGTTGCAATAGGATGTCCTTACGTTTGTTGTTGAAGTAGTCCACTTGCAGGTCAATGCGGTTGTCGAATAACCCCAAGTCGATACCGAAGTTGCGTTTGTCTTCGATTTCCCAGGAAAGAAACGGTGATTCGAACTGGGCTTCGGTAATTCCATTGCCTACTCCGCCTAATGCGCCGCTGTTGCTGAATCCGATATTATAGCCGCTATTATCCTGTTTCATGGTTCCACGATATAAGAAGCGGTTGCCGCCGGTATCGTCGTTACCGGTACGACCGATGGAGAATCTTAATTTCAATTTGCTTACTACTTTTTTCAAGGCTTCCGGATAATAATGTTCATTGCTGATATACCATGCCAAACCCATGGCGGGGAAGAAACCGAAGCGATAGCCTTTTGCAAAGGTTTCCGAACCGGTGTAGCCGAAGTTACCTTCTAAGAAATAGCGTCCGTCATATCCATAAGTTACACGACCTACCAAACCTTGCTTTCTATAAGGTAAAGCGTTATTGTGATACTGTGTTTCTTTTTGCATGTATAGGAACATGGCCCCTACATCGTGTTTCTCTGCAAATGTACGGTTGTAATTGAAGGCTGTTTCAAAGTAAATCTTTTTGTTTGAACTGTTACTCAGGTTTTCTGATAGTACATCGCTGCCTTCTACTACAGTCTTATATAACAGTTTGCCATTTTCGTCGCGTCCTGTGGCTAGATATTGTGTCGGTGTTTTGGTACGTTTGGCGATATATGACATGTCTGCGTCAAAGCTGATAAGTCCTTTCCATGTCAATCCCTTGGTCAGGAAGTCCAGCTTCTGGTCTACTTCCACTTTCGACTGGATGGAAGTTCTCCATTCTTTGGCGTATCCTGAGTTAACAAGCTGGTTGTACGGGTTAGAACGGTTGCCTGACGGACGGGGATGTCCGGCCACAGTCCCGTCGGAATAAACTGCCGGCATGATATAAGACGGAGTACGGCACATGGTAGTAAAAATAGTGCTGGTTCCTGTTCCCGGATAATTGGTTTGCAGGTATTGTCCGCTGAGGTCTACTTTTACTGTTGTGGTTTTAGTTGCGTCAAAGTCAATGTTGCTGCGCAGATTGTAGCGCTTCAATCCGATATTGTTATCATAGTCATTGCCGAAATCCTTGAATATACCATTTTCCTGATAGAAGGCGCCGGATACGAAGTAACGGGCACGTTCAGTTCCTCCTCTTACGTTCAGGGTATACCGCATATTGTAGGTATGGTTTCTTAACATGGTACCCAACCAGTCGGTGTCCGGATATAAATCACGGTCGGCTCCGGGACCGTATTTGGCTATCTCTTCGTCTGTGCGTATGCTGGCGGTTCCTTCGTTGTTCAATGCTTCGTTGTATAGGTTCAACGTTTCTACTGAGTTCATGAAAGTAGGCAGGCGTGTTGGCTCGAGAATAGTTCCTTCGGCTCGGAAAGAGATTTTAGGTTTCTGTGAATTTCCTCGTTTGGAAGTAATCAAGATAACTCCATTTGCGCCTTCGGCTCCGTAAACGGCCGTGGCGGCAGCATCTTTCAGTAAGGTAAATGATTCAATTTCATCTGCTTCAATATCCTGCATTTGCCGGGGGACACCGTCGACTAATACAAGCGGATTGGTACCTCCTTTGAAAGAACTTTGTCCCCGAATCCAGAAGTCGGCATTGTCGTATCCCGGTTCTCCGGAACGTTGTACTGCGATCAATCCCGGTACTTGCCCTGCCAGATTATTGGTCATATTACGGCTGGAAGAAACGGACAATTCCTTGGGGCCGATGGCGTTGATGGAACTCACTACGCTGTTCTTCTTTTGTTTTCCGTAGCCGATAACAACCACGTCCTCCAGCATCTCTGTGCTCGGAAGCATTTTGATTGCTAATACCTTTTCTCCTTTATAAGTGATTTTTTGCTGTTCGTAACCCACATAAGAGAAAAGAAGTATATTGCCTTTTTGGGCTTTGATGGTGAAATTACCATCTACGTCAGTGATGGCGCCGACTGTGGTTCCTTCGATTTTTATCTGCACTCCGATCATCGGTTGCCCGTTTTCATCGACTACGAGTCCTGTTGGACTTTGTCCTTGTGCATAAATTGTGTTTATTCCTGCAAATAAGGCAAACAGAATGAAACACATTACTTTTAATGTCTTATTCATAAATGTTTCTTTTAAGTAAGAATTAGAAAATAATTAAGGTTACTTGTCCGTGCCGTATACATATATTTCTGCCAGATGTCCTACAGACGAACCACTGCCCAGAGTGGGGATGTAAAGACGTATCCAGCGTGCGTCACATGCTTTTACGGGGACCATTTGCTCTGTTTTTATGCTACCGTCAAAGAAGTATTTTCCAATCAGGTTCCATGTTTCACCGTCATCTCCTGCATAAATCTCAAGATTCATAGAAGTAAGTGCATTTTGTCTGGCGATGAGTCCTAATTGGCTGACACTGTTTTCTTTGCCCATGTCGAGTATTATTTCATATGGTGGAGCTACTTCGCCTCCCTGCCATTTACTATGCCAGAAAGTGTTTATCTCTCCGTCAATCAAAGATATCGTCTGACCGTTGTGGGGGTAAGCGGCTGAAACTTCGCCTGTCTTTTCTTCCGTGTTGGCAGTCACTGTCCAGTGGTCACGGTTAATAGGGCCGCCTTGTTTGATTACGAAATAGTTGGCTACCGTTTCCTTGTCTATGTTGATGCTGGCATCTCCTTGGCCGCTAAGTCCGCTGAGTGAAACCGGAAGAAGATAATTTCCGGGGGGAAGTGTTTCACCCAGCAGGCTAATAGCAGAGCCTCCCGTTGTCTTTCCCTTGGCGATAGTGACATCGGGAAGAGTGTAGAAGTCGGAAGGTAAAGGTATGTAATAGGTCGAATTTGCCGAATTGTAGTTGTCCACATAGTCTGCTCCTTTGGTTGCAAACGAGGTCGTCAGATCCCATTCGTTCTCAAAGCTTATCTCTGTGTCGAGATTCATTGGTGAAGTAGTCGTTCCTCCTTCAACGACGAAGTCTCCTCCGGTAGATGCAAGTCTGACGATGGCTTCTTTAACGATAAATCCGTAAAGCGTTGCCGTCCGGTCGGAGTTCATAGGAGTCCCTGTAGAGGATACCCGTAATGGAAGAACGTATTTAAGTTCATCAAAGCCGCACAGGTTGTAGATTTTGTGAGGATCATACACCAGACTGCCTCCTGTTACACGCCTGTCTCCGCCAGGAGAGACGGAATAGGTTGCATTTTCAATCGTATAGCATTCGGGAGGTAGTAATTGATAGGAAGTGCCGTCCGCATTATTCAGAGAATCCAACAGGGATTGTTCTACTGAAAAAGTCACCGTTCCTCCGGTATCTTCTAATCCTGCCTTGGCAATGGATAAATCAATCTTGTTGAGAGGGCCTAAATCATAAACTTCAATGGTGGAGAATCCACTTTGTGATGCTGAGAACATTCCCTTAGAACGTTCGTTATCAACATCTTCTACGCAGCTGGTAATGCATAAGAATGCCAGCAAGCATGGTGTTAATTCAAAGCATTTTTTCATAAATTAATATTAGTTTTATTAAAGGTAAAAAGGGTAAAAACAAGTTGAAGTACTTGTGGGTACTCTTGGATTTGGAATACTTATTTCTTTCTCATAGGCATTAAAATTAGAAGTTAAAACTTTTATTTGCGTGCTGAACTATGCTGATTTAAAGTCAAAAAAATAATAGGTTCTATGTCTTAGTTCTGGTAGAACTTAGCATAAAAAACAGTCTGTTAATCCGCTCGTATCTACATTAACGTATCTAGCTAAGCAATAGATTTACCATCTTTTTTGCTAAAAATCAACGATTCGTGCGCAAATATACTAATTAGTTCGAAAAAACCATACTATTTAGCAATAATATTTCAGATTAAAATTACAAATAAGTTTCTTACTAATTCTCATTTAATCAATCAATGGGTAGAAACCGAGTCGTAATTTCCTTATTGCGCCTTTACAAAATCCAACATTATCCATTGAATATCAATAATATATATCTTATTCTCTCTTATCATCTACTATATTATAGTTCTACCAGAACTTAGTTGAATTGTTCCTCTATTCCTTTTAATTGGTTGAATGCTTCGGTCAGACGGGCGAAAAACTCACTTTTTAAATATAAAGCATTTTGGCAGTCGTTTAATTACGGGTGTAAGGGAGAAAATATTTAGTTGCTATTTGGATAGTACACAGCGTGATAAAGGTTGCTATATTCTCAAAGAGTTCTCATGCCTTTGAGAAAAAATTCTCACCACACTGAGAAAAAATTCTCAATGCAATGAGAAAATTTTCTCAAAGCCATGAGTATTTTTTCTCAGTGCAGTGAGAATATAATGAAAGCTTCAATAAAAAAGCCAACTAAATCCCTAATGGGTTAGTTGGCTTTTATATGAGAGGATTTTATCCTTTGTTTCGGGAAAATTTATTCTTCCGCTTTCAATGATTCGTCGATAACCTTGATTTTCTGTAATACCAGTTCAAGGTCAGCTTTCAGTTTATCCACTTTTCGATTCAGTTCAGTCAGCAGGCTGCTACCTTTCTTGGAAGAAGAAGTAAGGAATCCCAGGTTATTTTCATAAGTCTGAAGTTCATTCTTCATATTCTCATAAATACGTACCAGTTTCTCCCGTTCTCTATATAAAGACTGAGAACCTCCTCCTTGGATATTGCTGATGTTTGAACGGAAATTGCTTAATTTCTTGTTGGATGCACTGATGTTGAAACGGTCAAACAGTTGATCGATCAAGCCATGATATTGCTTATACAATTTATCTTTCTCCTTGAACGGAACATGACCGATGGAATTCCATTCCTTCATCAGTTCGCGTACCAAAGTGCTGGCTTCGTCAGTATCCATGTTTTCATCGATTGAAGCTAATTTTTCAATCAACGCTTTCTTCTTCTCCATGTTCTCTACTTCTACAGAACGTTGTGAAGAAGTAGCCTTGTTTTTCTGGTCGAAGAAATAGTCACAAGCAGTGATGAAACGTTTCCATACGGCATCCGAGTATTTCTTGGCTACCGGACCGATTGTTTTCCACTCTTTCTGCAATTTGGTCAGTGCATCAGCGGTTGCTTTCCAGTCAGTGCTGTCCTTCAGTGCTTCTGCTTTTTCGCAAAGTGCTTTCTTCTTTTCCAGATTCTCGTTCATTCCCTCTTTCAGAGCCTTGAAGAATTCTCCTTTCTTTTTGAAGAAGTCATCGCAGGCATGACGGAAGCGTTCGAATATCTTCACGTTCATCTTTTGGGGAGCGAATCCGATTGTCTTCCATTTGTTTTGTAGAGCAATCACTTCCTGTGTCTTGTTTTCCCAAGCCGAGAATGTTTTCAGTTCATCATACTCGATTGCTTCTACAATTTCGCAAATGACAGTTTTTTGATCCAGATTGTGCTGTTCCGATTCTTTCAGCGCTTCGAAATGTTGCTGGTGACGGCGGTTTACAGCCGTAGAAGCAGCCTTGAAGCGGTTCCAGATTTCGTCACGCAATTCTTTAGCCACCGGACCCGTATCACGGAATTCCTGATGCAGCTTCTGAAGCTGGTGGAAAGCGGAAACTACATCTTCCTCGTCAGCCAGCTTTTCGGCTGCCTCGCAAAGATGAGTCTTGATCTCCAGATTCTTCTTGAAGTCGTATTCACGAAATTCGTTGTTCAGTTTCAGCAAATCGTAGAATTTCTCTACGTACAGTTGGTAATTCTTCCAAAGTTCATTCACCTTGCCTTGCGGAACCAGTTTGGTTTCGTTCCATTGCTGTTGCAGCTTTTTGAACTCCGTATAAGATTTATTGGCATCATCACCCGATTCTACCAGTTCTTTAAGTTCTTCGATAATGGAAAGCTTGACTTGCAGATTTTCTTCTTTCTGACGTTCCTGTTCGGCTACAAGTTGACTTCTTTTCTCTTTGATTGATCCCATGAGGCGTTTGAATTCCTCTTCTGTCGGATCATCCTTCGGAATGAAGTCTTCGGCAGCGCCTCCGTTGTCGATAAATTGCTTTTTAGCAGCCTCCAACTCGGCGTTGTGTAACTTGTAGAATGATTGTTTTAGATTGTCAATTTCCTGCTTGTTTGCGTTTTCCGAGTCTTGCGCAAGCTCTTTCAATCGGTTCAGTACGTCTTCCTTTGTGGCAGGTTTAGGTGCTGCTTCAGTCTGAACTTCGGCAGTAACTTCTTCAGTAACTTTTTCGGTACCTTCTTCAGTCGGAGTCTCTGTAATGGCTTCAGAAACCTCAACTGTTTTCTTTTCTTCTTCTAACTCCCCTTGGTTCAAGGGAAGATTAGTGTCATGAGCGTCCATCATTGTATATTAGTTTTGGGTCACAAAATAATGAAATAAAACGATTACTTCATACTCTTTTGCTTATTTTTTTTTGATTATCGCATTTTTATGATAATAAAACAGTAATTCCCATGTACAGCATCATACCGATTATGTCATTTGTGATGGCTATAAACGGACCTGTTGCGATGGCGGGATCTATTTTTAGTTTCTCCAGTGTCATCGGGACCAGTGTGCCGAAGATGGAGGCGAACATCACAACGGCAAACAGGCTGATGGATACGGAATAAGTAACCGTAGCCGTCGCACCGAACCGGATAAAGTTGTAGGTATATACCAGCAGGGAGATGATGGTAGCATTGATTAAGGCTACTACCGCTTCCTTGGTCACTTGCTTGAAAGTGTTTTTGGCGTCCAGCGAACTGTTGGCAAGCCCTTGTACGATGATAGCGGAAGACTGTGTACCGACGTTTCCTCCCGTACCGCCAATCAGCGGAATGTATAATGCCATTTCGGGGTGTGCGGCAAAGGTTGCGTCGAAATTTCCCAATATCATGGAGTTTCCGATACCTCCGATCATGCCGATCAGTAGCCAGGGCAGTCGGGCTGTGGTCTGTCTTAGTACGTTGTCATCGGTTTCTACGTCCTGCGAAAGACCGGATGCCAACTGGTAATCACGTTCCGACTGTTCACGAACTTCGTCCATGACGTCGTCGACGGTGATCTGTCCTATCAGTCGGCCGATGCTATCCACCACGGGGATGGCAACAAGGTCATACTTTTCGATGGTTTGCGCCACTTCGTCGATGGAAGTGTCTACGTGTACGGAGATCGGGTCTTTCTGCATCACGTGTTTCACTTTGGAGACAGAAGGGGAGGTGATCATCTTCTTGAGCGGGAAGATTCCCCTCAGGCGTTCATCGTCGTCAATGACATATACATAATATATTTCGTCCAGTTCTTCGGCTTGCTGACGCATTTCCTTCAGACACTCGGGCATACTCCAGTTCTCGTTCACGACTACCATTTCGGTGCCCATCAGACCACCGGCGGTGTTTTCGTCATATTTCAAGAGGTCCACGATGTCTCCTGCCTGTTCGATGTCTTCGATGTGCGAAAGAATTTCTTCCTGCTTGTCTTCGTCGAGGTCACGCATCAGGTCTACGGCATCATCCGTGTCCATGTAGTCCACAAAGCGCTTGGCGATTGTTTCCGAAGGGATCATTTCGAGGAACTCTTTACGAACGTCCTCATCCATTTCGACGAGTACGTCGGCCGCGGTTTCATTGTTGAGCAGGCGGTAGACAAACCGGGCTTCTTCCGGGTTCAGGTCATCACACAATTCAGCGATGTCGGCGGGATGAAGGTCGACAAGAAGTTCTTTAACCTTATCGGCATCTTTTTGCTCGATAAGGTGTTTTACGTTGTCAATGTATTCCTCGTTCATCTTTTTGTTTACGATTAAACGTTTTACAAATTACGGGTTTCGCTCACTATCGGTCAGTTACCGGATGCGGTGGCTGTTTTCAGCGCTTCTTCCACCTGGTTGGTCAGACTGATGAATTCTTCCACCGACAGTTGTTCCGGGCGCTTGTTAAATAATGCATCCTCCGTCAGCGGACAATCTTTGCCTAAAATCGGCTTGATAGAGTTGCGTAATGTTTTGCGCCGTTGGTTGAAGGTGGTCTTCACCACTTGTTTGAACAGTTTTTCGTCGCATCCCAGTTCCTTGGTATCATTGCGGGTCATGCGGATGACGGCACTTTTCACTTTTGGGGGCGGGTTGAAAACATGTTCGCTGACGGTAAAGAGATATTCTACTTTATACCATGCCTGTATCAGTACGCTCAGGATGCCGTAGGTTTTGCTGCCCGGTCCGGCAGCGATACGTTCGGCTACTTCTTTCTGTATCATTCCGGTACAGCAAGGGATGATGTCCTTGTTTTCCAGCATCTTGAAAAATATCTGGCTGGAGATGTTGTACGGGTAATTACCGGTCAGTACGAAAGGCTTTCCGTCGAACAACCGGTGAAGGTTCATTTTCAGAAAATCGTCTTCGATAATGTGATCTTCCAGTGACGGATAGGCTTCACGGAGATAGGCAACCGATTCGTAGTCTACTTCAACGACTTTTACCAACCGGTCTTTTTTTACCAGAAACTGGGTCAATACTCCCATACCCGGTCCTACCTCCAATACAGGCAGTTCGGGGAAGGTGTCGACTGTATCGGCAATATCCTGCGCTACTTTCAGATCTTTCAGAAAGTGCTGTCCGAGAAACTTTTTAGGCTTTACTAATTTCATTTACCAACTAAATAATTACTTTTGCAGCCGACAAAGGTAATTCTTTTAAATGAAGAATGAAGAATTAAGGATGAAGAAACTACTAAAAAAGACGCTGAAGCTGATATTACCGATCGTTTTAGGCGGCTTTATTCTATACTGGGTTTATCGCGACTTTGATTTCAGCAGGGTCGGCGAGGTATTACGGCATGGTACGAACTGGTGGTGGATGCTTTTTTCGCTCTTGTTCGGGGTGCTTGCTCAGGTATTTCGCGGGTGGCGGTGGCGGCAGACGCTGGAGCCGCTGGATGCTTTCCCCAGAAGAAGCGACTGTGTGAATGCCATCTTTATTTCTTATGCCGCCAGCTTGGTCGTTCCCCGGATAGGGGAGGTGAGTCGTTGCGGGGTGTTGGCGAAGTATGATAATGTCTCGTTTGCCAAATCGCTGGGGACAGTGGTGACGGAGCGACTGGTAGATACATTGACCATTTTTCTGATTACCGGTATTACTGTATTGCTGCAAATGCCGGTGTTTGTCACTTTCCTTGAAAATACGGGGACCAAGATACCTTCTTTTGCTTATCTTTTGACTTCGGTATGGTTTTATATCGTCCTGTTTTGTTTTATCGGGGTGGTGGTGCTTCTTTATTATTTAAGGAAAACGCTGTTTTTCTATGAACGGGTGAAAGGCTTTGTGTTGAATATTTGGGAAGGAATCATGTCTTTGAAAGGAGTACGCAATATTCCTTTGTTCATATTTTATACATTGGCCATCTGGGCTTGTTATTTTTTTCATTTCTATTTTACGTTCTATTGTTTTGCATTCACTGCTCATTTGGGCATTCTTGCGGCACTGGTAATGTTTGTCGGCGGTACGTTTGCTGTTATTGTGCCGACTCCCAACGGGGCGGGACCGTGGCATTTTGCTATCATGGAGATGATGATGCTTTACGGAGTAAATGTGACGGATGCCGGAATATTTGCTCTAATTGTGCATGGTATTCAAACTTTTTTGGTAGTTTTGTTGGGTGTATATGGTTTGGCGGCTTTGCCGTTTACCAATAGACAGCGAAAGTAATCACTTAATAAAAATAGATTTGTTATGAGTACTATTCTTTCTTTAGCTCCACAGAATGTGTGGAAGCATTTTTATTCGTTGACTCAGATTCCCCGTCCGTCCGGACACATGGAGAAAGTGACTGAATTTCTGATTAACTTCGGAAAAGGCTTGGGACTGGAATCTTTCGTAGACGAAGCGGGTAATGTGATTATCCGTAAACCGGCAACTCCGGGCATGGAAAACCGGAAAGGTGTAATTCTTCAGGCACACATGGATATGGTTCCTCAGAAGAATAATGATACAGTTCATGATTTTGAAAAAGATCCTATCGAAACTTATATAGACGGTGACTGGGTAAAAGCCAAAGGTACTACGCTGGGTGCTGATAACGGACTGGGTGTAGCTGCTATCATGGCTGTACTGGAAGCGAATGATCTGAAACACGGTCCGCTGGAAGCATTGATCACTAAAGATGAAGAAACCGGAATGTACGGTGCATTCGGCTTGAAACCGGGTACGGTAAACGGAGAAATCCTGCTGAATCTTGACTCTGAGGACGAAGGCGAACTGTATATCGGTTGTGCCGGTGGTATGGATGTGACTGCTACGCTGGAATATAAGGAAGTAGCTCCCGAAGAAGGCGACGTCGCTGTTAAAGTAAGTCTGAAAGGTTTGCGTGGTGGACACTCCGGATTGGAAATCAATGAAGGGCGCGCCAATGCCAATAAGCTGTTGGTACGTTTCGTGCGTGAAGCGGTTGCCAGCTATGAAGCCCGCCTGGTAAGCTGGGACGGTGGTAATATGCGCAATGCGATTCCTCGTGAGGCATGTGCGGTACTTGCCATTCCTGCTGAAAACGAAGAGGAACTGCTGGGCTTGGTGAAATATTGCGAAGACTTGTTCAATGAAGAGTTCTCTGCAATCGAAACTCCGATCAGCTTTACGGCAGAACGTGTGGAGCTTCCTGCCGGTGAAGTGCCCGAAGAAATTCAGGATAATCTGATTGATGCCATCTTTGCTTGTCAGAATGGTGTGACCCGTATGATTCCGACCGTTCCCGATACGGTGGAAACATCTTCTAATCTGGCTATCATTACGATTGGCGGTGGTAAGGCTGAGATTAAGATTCTGGCCCGTAGCTCCAGCGATAGTATGAAAGAGTATCTGACTACCAGTCTTGAGTCTTGCTTCTCTATGGCAGGCATGAAGGTAGAAATGACTGGCGGCTATTCAGGATGGCAGCCGAACGTTGAATCACCTATTTTGCATGCGATGAAGGAATCTTATAAACAGCAGTTTGGAGTAGAACCCGCAGTGAAAGTAATTCATGCAGGTTTGGAATGTGGTATTATCGGTGCTATCATTCCGGGGTTGGATATGATTTCATTTGGTCCGACATTGCGTTCGCCGCACTCACCGGATGAAAGAGCTTTGATTCCTACCGTACAGAAGTTCTATGACTTCCTGGTGGCTACATTAGCACAGACTCCGACGAAATAAGGATTCTTTTCCTATTTATATAATAGGTATCATATAGTAAAAAGGCATGGAAGATTATCTTCCGTGCCTTTTTGTCATATTTGCTGCCATTGAAATTATAATTCTGCCTTATAACAAATAAATTAATTGATGCAAATCAATTAATATGCTATAAAACATAAATTTCTTTCCTTTTTCGGCTCAATCTATAAACAATGGTCGTATTTTTGTGTTATAAAACATGTAATTAGGAGGATAACAAAATGAAAAAGTTAGAAAGATTGTTTAGAAAGATCGGCAATGCCGATGTACATGTTTGGGGATACTCAACACTTGGCATACTCCCCAAAGAGAAGATTTAAGTTTTTTAGTTTTCAGGTATTAGTAATTTTAAAGGTTTAAAGATTATGGCAAAGAAAATGAGTTCATTAATTAGAAAAATCCTCAGTGAAGTAGGTCGCAACGAAATGCTTTCATGGGGGTACAGAATTGAAAAATGAGATTCAGTACATTAACTAAGCTTGAGTGGGGATGCGTTATTGAAAACGTTATCCCCACTTTTTATTCTGTCATTTAAGCTGTATAGTGGTTAATCCGCGTTCTTTATCTTTCTGTTTTCCATGTTCCGATAGTTCTTGTCGCACTATCAAAGTTTACCCCCACTTTTATTATTTTCCAGTCTCCCACCTGATAGGGAATGGCATACTCCTTACTATTAATCTGCGCCAATGCTTCTTCCGGTGTACCGTCCACTTTAAATTCAAAGACATAAAGGGTATCTTGTAATTTTACAATGGCGTCAGCTCTTCCGATAGCTGTATCTACTTCCACATCTATATATTGCCCCATCAGCCTGAAAAATAGATAGAAGATGGTTTGGTAATGTTTCTCTTCTTTATTATTTAACTTATTAGGGATAGAAGCGAAGAAGGACTTTAGTCTTTCCAGGCATCCATCCAAATTTCCGGCACGTAAGTCTTTAATAAATGATACTATATAAAATGTATTCTCTCGTGCGGGCAAATGTACATAAGCAGGCATGAGAGATTCGAGAAATCCTTTCCTGACTTCCTTGTTGGGGTAAGCTAGGGTATAGAGCTGAAAACTCGGGTCATATCCTTTAATAGTGAGATAGCCGCTTTGATAAAGTACTGGAAGAGGGTCGGTAATTCTATTAGTGGGAGCATCAAATTGTTCTGCTGTAGCAGTAGTGTCATCCAACTCACGGATATCAAAGTTACTTTCTTGCAGGAGATCTATCAAAAAAGTGGGAGTACCGGTAGAAAACCAAAAATTGGAATACTTTTTTTGTGCGAAAGCATTGAACAGACTGAATGGATTATAAATATCCTCGCTATTTTCACTAAAATGATATCCGTCATATTGTTGTTTCAGATGAGTACAAGCTTCTTCATATGTTTCGTTATTGGCTTGAGCCATCTGTTCGATATCGATTTGCAGTGTGTGTACCTCTTGTTCGGTAATGCCGCATATAGCGCTATATTCATCCCACATACTGATATTTTGCAAGTTGTTCAGTTCGCTAAAGATACTCATTTGACTGAATTTGCTGATACCTGTGATAAAAAGGAAACGGATATATTGGCCTTGCGCTTTCAAAGGGCTGAAGAAATCGCGCATAATATCACGAATTTCTATTTGCAATTCCGTATTGTTATTACTGTCCAGCATGGGAGCATCATATTCATCTACAAGTATCACAACTGGTTTGCCGGTCTGTGTATATGCGCGTTGTATGATTCCCTTTAAACGAAGGCTGAAAGTCGTTTCTCCTTCTTCGCGTCCATATAATTTTTCCCATTGCAGTAACTGGTAATTAATGACGGCTGATAACGCTTCGGCAGTCATATATTTACTCACACTGAAATCAATATGTAGCACCGGATAAACAGCCCATTCTTTTTCCAGAGTTTCCATTGCCAATCCGTTGAACAAGTCTTTCTTTCCGGAAAAATAAGCTTCGAGTGTAGATACTAGCAGACTTTTCCCGAATCGTCGGGGACGGCTTAAAAAATAAACCTTATTTGTGTTTGTCAAACGGTAAATTAACTCCGTTTTATCAACGTACACATAACCATTATTTCGCAAATCTTCGAAATTCTGTATTCCTATCGGGTATCGTCTGAATCTCTCGTCCATCTAAATTACATTTTTATATGAAACATAGACAAAGATAGAACTAAATAGGGGAAAATCAAAGATCAAAAAGTATATTGTTGTTTTCTTCCATTTTTATTTTCGTATTTCTTTTCACATAATATACTCTTGTTTTCTTCCCATATTACGATACATTCTTTTAGCTCCTCACCTGTTTTATTTCTATTTGTGTATATATCGGTCTCATGGTGAAAAAATGACCTTCTTAAAAAGGGAATATTTAAACAGTCAGGAAGGCGCTAATGCCAACATCATATAAATATAGAATGAAAAAGCTTCGGCATTTGTAACTATGATATTTACTCTTTTTATGAATTGGATGGTTTTGTGATTAAATTGAAGCTGTCTTGATCTTAAACTGGTTATTTGGTAACTTTATTGAAATTTGATGATTCATTATGCTATTGTTATCATGTTTGTTATTGTCGATAAACTAGAGAAAAATAGCCTCCCTATGCCTCTTTTATTACTTTTTTGCCAGTGATAAATAAGTTCCTCGGTGAGGAAAGAGTCGTTGGTTTAAAAGGAACATCCCGTTGGTTTTAAACCAATGAAGGTTTTGTTGGTAAGAAAAGATGCATATTTCACGTACTTTTATGTAATATTAGTCTATGTTTCTGCATATTATTACACTTATTTATGCGAATTATTTGCTGGTTCACTATTTTTTGATTAACTAAATTTCTAATATAATCTTAAAAATCGAACATTGCTGTCTCTTTTTCAAATTTGGTATCAGATGAAATAAGACAATTATTGAAAATTAATTGAAAAAGAATAAATCTTTAAACTTTTATTCCTTACTTTGTTATTTATACAGATATATATCAAACTTAAACTGGAAAGATTATGAAAATAAGGCAGATTTGTATGCTGGTGCTGTTATGTCTGGGAGTGATTCCGGCAGTGCAGGCACAAACTTACGACAAATTATGGAAACAAGTGGAGCAGGCAGAAAAGAAGAGCCTGCCTGAGACTGTGATAAAACTGACTGGCGAGATTTATCAGAAAGGGGAGAAAGAAAAGAACTCTCCACAAATGCTGAAAGCGTATATGTGGCGGATGAGATACCGGGATATGCTGACCCCAGATAGCCTGTATACGAACCTGAATGGTTTGGAACTGTGGGCAAAGCAAACTGACCAACCCATGGACCGAGCTGTATTACATTCGCTGATAGCCGAGATTTATTCAATGTATGCTTTTAACAATCAATGGCAACTCCGGCAACGGACAGAGATTGTAGGTGAAGCTCCTTCGGCAGATATGAGGGAGTGGACAGCAAACATGTTTGTAGAGAAAGTGAGAACAAACGTAAGGGAAGCAATGGCGGATTCCGTACTATTGCTTAACACATCTTCACGTACTTATATTCCTTTTGTTGAGTTGGGCGAAACAAGTGAATACTATCATCATGATATGTATCATCTGCTGGCTACCCGCGGTATTGTAGCTTTACAGCAGGTAGCGGGATTGGATCGTGCCACTCCGGTGGAAGATATTTCGGAAGATTCGTCTGCTGAAAAAGAATCTTCGGTGAAACAGGATATTATAGCAATTTATGGAAATATGATTGCTGCTTATAAAGCATCCGGTTTGAAAGAAGGCTATGTGTTGACAGCGCTCAGCTATTTAGAGTGGAGACGTGATTCAGATAGAAACATCCGGCCTTTCGGACTGAAGAAAGGATTGTCGGGATTAACAGAAGATACCTACGTTACTGCACTGAATGAACTGAAAAGCAGATTTAAATCAGAGAGTATTTGTGCTGAAGTTTATTTGGCCCAGGCTCGCTATGCGATTGAAAAAGAACAGCAAACGTCAGCTTTGCAGCTTTGTGATGAGGCCATCCGTTTATACCCCGGTTATCGTAGAATTAACGCTCTGAAGAATTTGCGCGAAGATATCCTGTCACCGTTTCTGAATGTAACTGCGGCTGCAACAGCTTTCCCTGGTGAGGAAATCGAAATAAGAGCTTCGCACAAGAATCTGGATGGATTTACACTTCGTCTTTATCAGGCAAAGAAGTTGATAAAGGAACAGCACTTTGCAGTTCTTCGTCCCGAAGACTACCGGACGCAGGATACGGTATTTACCTTTAAAGCGCCGGAAGTCGGACAATATGTAATGCGTATCGTTCCGGATATTCGTGCCAAGAGAGACAGTGAAAGCAAATTCAATGTGACACGTTTCAAAGTATTGACCTGCCGTTTACCGGGAAATCAATATGAGGTAGTGACGCTGGATGGACAAACGGGACACCCTATACCGAATGCGAAAATAACTCTTTATACGAATGACGAAAAAGTATTGCAGGAATATACAACCGGGGCAGATGGCAAAGTTGTCTTCCCCTGGAAATCCGAATACAGATATTTGAAAGCTGCTAAAGGTATCGATACCGGTATGCCGTTTCAAAGCATTTACGGTGGAAGTTATGGATATTACGGAGATGAAAACAAGGTCTCCGAAGGAATGACTTTGTTGACGGACCGTTCTTTGTACCGTCCCGGTCAGACCGTATATGTGAAAGGAATTGCCTATGTACAGAAATCTGATACGGCAAATGTACTTCCGAACAAGGACTATACTGTTGTTTTGATGGATGCAAATAATCAGGAAGTTGGACAGAAAGCGGTTCGTACCAATGAATTCGGCTCGTTTACTGTCGATTTTGCATTGCCATCCGCTTGTCTGAATGGGATGTTTTCGTTGAAAGCTGGCGAGGGAAGAACGAATATTCGCGTGGAGGACTATAAACGTCCGACGTTTGATATTACTTTCGACAAGCAGCAGGGCAGTTATCAATTGGGCGATAAGGTAGAGGTGAAAGGTAAGATACAGTCTTATAGCGGTGTGTTGCTGCAAGACCTTCCGGTAAAATATACAGTGAAGCGTTCTGTTGTCGATCTTTGGAGACTGGCGGAAAGTACGCAGATTGCTTCCGGTGAGGTAATTGCCAATGAGGACGGGGAATTTACGATTCCGGTTTTTTTGGAAGAAAATAACGCCTATAAGAATAATACCAGAATCTATTACCGCTACTCGATAGAGGCTACTGCAACCAATGTAGCAGGTGAAACACAGTCGTCTGCAGATGTGATAGCAGCAGGTAACCGTTCACTGATTCTACAAACAGAATTAAAAGAGAAGACCTGTAAGAATCAACCGTTTAACACTGTATTTAAGGTACAGAATCTGAATGGGCAGCCTGTTGAAGTAAAAGGTACATTCTCCCTCTATCAGGCGAAAGATGCGGACTTCAAGCAACTGGACGAGAATCCGGCTGCAACAGGTACATTTACTTCCAACGAAGAAATGACGATTGAGTGGGGAAACCTTCCTTCCGGACCGTATGTGTTGAAAGCAGTCGTAAAAGATGGACAGGGCAAAGAAGTGACGGCTGAGGCCAACACCATTCTTTTCTCCCGCGAAGATAACCGTCCGCCGGTAGAAACGACCGTTTGGTTCTATGAGGCAAATACGGAATTTGATGCAACGCATCCGGCCGTGTTCTGCTTCGGAACTTCGAAAAAAGATGCTTATGTGATGATGAATGTATTCTCCGGTAATAAGTTGCTGGAAAGCAAGACTATGAATCTGTCCGACACAATTGTACATTTTAAATATCCATATCAGGAAAGCTATGGTGACGGAGTACTGGTAAGTTTCTGTATGGTAAGAGACGGACAAGTCTATCAGGAACAGGCAAGGCTGAAAAAGCGTCTGCCGGACAAGACATTGACCATGAAATGGGAAGTATTCCGTGATAAACTGCGTCCCGGACAGAAAGAAGAATGGAAACTGACTATTAAGACACCGCAGGGACAGGCTGCCGAGGCAGAAATGCTAGCAACTATGTACGATGCTTCGCTGGATAAGATATGGAATAGAAAACAGAATTTCAGTGTATTCTATAATCAGATCATCCCTTATTCTAGTTGGATGGGCGGATATTTCGGTAATAATTCGTTCAATTACTGGTGGAATAATAAATACTTCAAAGTACCGGCAATGGAATATGACTATTTTGTGACGCAGGGAACGATGTCGATGGACCAGGCGTTGAATGGAATGGTGCCGGGAGTGATGGTCAGAGGATATGGCGTGCAAAAGCAGGCCTCAATGACGGGCAGTATGATGATACGGGGCGTTTCGAGAAGTAAGGCGGAAGCAAAATATGTACCTGCTTTGGTTGGAAGTGTTGCTGAGGATGCGGTATTTGAATCAGAGTTAGTGTCAGTAGAGGCAGGCAAGCAGGACAGCGCATCCGAAGAAGAAACTCTTCCCGAAGCTCCCGCCGATTTGCGTACGAATCTTGCGGAAACAGCCTTCTTCTACCCGCAACTTCGTACCAATGAACAAGGCGAAGTTTCCTTCTCCTTCACTATGCCCGAAAGCCTGACCCGCTGGAACTTCCGCGGTTACTCTCATACCAAAGGTATGCTGATGGGCACACTGGACGGTGAAGCCACTACAAGCAAAGAATTTATGCTGACTCCTAATCTGCCTCGTTTCGTACGTGTCGGAGATAAGACATCTGTTGCCGCCTCCATTTCCAACATGACCGGAAAGCCGCAGGCCGGTACGGTGAGCATGATTCTCTTTGATCCGATGACGGAAAAGGTAATCAGCACACAAAAACAGAAGTTTACCGTAGAGGCCGGAAAGACAATCGGTGTCAGTTTCATGTTTACCGTGAGTGATAAATACGAGATACTGGGATGCCGGATGATAGCCGACAGCGGTACCTTCAGTGATGGTGAACAGCAGCTACTTCCCGTGCTTAGTAATAAAGAGCATCTGGTAGAAACGCTTCCGATGCCTGTCCGTGGAGAAGAAACACGTACTTTCTCTCTTGACAGCCTGTTCAATCATCATAGTAAGACGGCAACCGACCGTAAACTAACCGTTGAATTTACCGGAAATCCTGCCTGGTATGCTATTCAGGCATTGCCTTCATTGAGCCTTCCGGAAAATAATAATGCCATTTCGTGGGCTACCGCTTACTACGCAAATACACTGGCTTCCTACATCATGAACAGCCAGCCACGTATTAAAGCTGTATTCGATAGCTGGAAGCTACAGGGTGGAACCAAAGAAACCTTCCTGAGCAACCTGCAAAAGAACCAGGAAGTGAAGAATATCCTGTTATCCGAATCTCCGTGGGTACTCGAAGCGCAAACGGAAGAACAGCAGAAAGAACGTATCGCCACTCTGTTCGATCTGAACAATATCCGTAGCAACAACATTGCCGCATTGACAAGATTACAGGAGTTGCAGAATTCAAGCGGAGCATGGTCGTGGTATAAAGGTATGACCGGTAGCCGTTACGTCACTACCTACATTGCCGAATTGAATGCCCGCCTGGCTATGATGACAGGTGAGCAACCAAGCGGCACGGCGCTTGCCTTGCAGAAGAATGCCTTTACCTATCTCCATCAGGAAGCTCTGAAGGAATATAGAGAAATTCTCAAAGCACAGAAAGACGGGGTGAAGTTTACAGGGATTTCCGGAAGTATCTTGCAATATCTATATCTGATCGCTCTGTCCGGCGAACAAGTTCCGGCTTCCAATAAAGCCGCCTATACTTATTATCTGTCCAAGATAGGCGAAATGCTTCCGACCGCTTCGATGGATACGAAAGCGATTGCCGCTATCATTCTGGATAAGGCCGGACGGAAGAAAGAAGCTCAGGAATTCATCGCTTCACTGAAAGAACATCTGACGAAGACGGACGAACAGGGAATGTTCTTTGCCTTCAATGAAAATCCCTATTCCTGGGGCGGAATGAAAATGCAGGCTCATGTAGACGTGATGGAAGCACTGGAACTGACAGGCGGAAATAACGATACCGTAGAAGAAATGAAACTCTGGCTGCTCAAACAGAAGCAGACCCAACAGTGGAATTCTCCGGTAGCTACTGCCGATGCCGTCTATGCCTTACTGATGAAAGGCGTAAACCTGCTCGACAATCAGGGAGACGTGCGTATTGTCATTGCCAATGAGGTGCTGGAGACTGTCTCTCCAAGCAAGACTACCGTACCGGGACTGGGCTATATCAAACGCTCGTTTACACAGAAGAATGTAGTGGACGCCCGTAAGATAGAAGTCGAAAAGAGAAATCCGGGCATTGCGTGGGGAGCCGTTTATGCGGAATATGAATCACCCATCAAGGATGTGAGACAACAGGGAGGAGAACTGAATGTGCAAAAGCAACTGTATGTGGAACGTATGGTGAACAATGCTCCTCAACTACAGCCTATTACAGAAAAGACCGTTCTTCAGGTAGGCGATAAAGTAGTTTCCCGTTTGAGTATTCGTGCAGACCGTGCGATGGACTTCGTACAGTTGAAAGATCAGCGGGGCGCCTGCTTCGAACCGATCGGCAGCGTATCCGGTTACAACTGGAGTAATGGAATCGGCTATTACGTAGACATCAAGGATGCTTCCACCAATTTCTTCTTTGACCATTTAGGAAAAGGAGTGTATGTGTTGGAGCATAGCTATCGTATCAGCAGAGTAGGAACCTATGAGACAGGTTTGGCAACCATGCAATGCGCCTATGCGCCGGAATACGCTTCGCACTCGGCTTCGATGACAATTATTATTAAATAACGCACAGAGAAGATTTCTTCTCCACCGGTGAGCAGGGCACTCGCCACCGATAAGGAAGGTGTTCCCCACCGATGAAGGCTGCCTTCATCGGTGGGGAACTTTTTGTTGATGAATACTGCGTTGCAGGAGTTGTCACAGGGTAAAGTATTTTCTCAAACGGTGTTAATCTATGTAATCTGTGATGAAAAACTCATCTAAAACTCCTACATTTGTGGACCAAAATAAAATATATCACATGAAACGTACTTTACTATTGATATTTACTCTGCTTACTGTCACTTTGGCGGCTGTTGCCCAACCCCGTATTTCCTCTAACAAGGAGACGCACAACTTTGGACAAATAGAATGGAAAAAGCCGGTAACAGTAGAATATACCATCACCAATACCGGAAACGAGCCGTTGGTGCTGACCAATGTCACGACTTCCTGTGCCTGTGCCGTAGCCGACTGGACAAAGGAACCCATTGCTCCGGGTGCCAAAGGAACTGTGAAAGCCTCTTTTGACGCGAAAGCGCTGGGACGTTTTGACAAGTCGATAGGCATATACAGCAATGCCACTCCGAATCTGGTTTATCTGAAATTCACCGGTGAGGTAGTGCAGGAAATCAAAGATTATTCAAAACTTCTTCCGTACGCCATCGGCAATATCCGCATTGACCGTGACGAGTTCTCCTTCCCCGATGTCTATCGCGGACAGCAACCGTCTATGACGTTCAGTATTGCCAACCTTTCCGACCGCCCGTACGAACCGGTGTTGATGCACCTGCCTCCTTATCTGAAGATGGAAGCGGAACCTAAAGTACTGCTGAAAGGTAAAAAAGGAACGATCAAGCTGACACTGGATGCCAGCCAGCTACAGGACTTCGGACTGACACAGACCTCTGTCTACCTGTCCCGTTTCTCCGGTGATAAAGTGAGTGAAGACAATGAGATACCCGTTTCGGCCATTCTTCTTCCCGATTTCTCGCGTATGACGGAGAAAGATTCTTTGAATGCTCCTTCCATCCACATCTCGGAGACGAATATTGACCTGAGTATTCCGTTGATCAAGAAGAATAAAGTCAGCCATGATATATTGATCGCTAATGCGGGAAAGACCCCGTTAGTCATCAGCAAGCTACAGGTATTCAACTCTTCTGTAGGAGTAAGACTGAAAAAGACGGTCATTCCGCCGGACGGAATGACTAAGTTGAAAGTGACGATCCACAAGCGGGATGTAGGTAATAAGAAACATCATTTACGTATCTTGATGATTACAAACGACCCGTTGCGTCCGAAAGTTGAAATAAATATCAAACGCTAACTCTTATTATCATGGAACATCCTGAAAATAACGAAGAATATAAAGGACTCGTTGTCAATAAAGGCATCGAACAGCCCTCATCCGTGAATCCTTATTTGAAACGTAAGCCCAAAAAGCGTCAGCTTTCGGTAGCGGAATTTGTAGAAGGTATTGTGAAAGGCGATGTCACTATTCTCAGTCAGGCTGTGACACTGGTAGAGAGCGTGAAGCCCGAACATCAGGCTGTCGCCCAGGAAGTGATCGAGAAGTGTCTGCCTTATTCCGGCAATTCTATCCGTGTAGGTATCAGTGGAGTGCCCGGTGCGGGAAAGAGTACCTCGATTGACGTATTCGGTCTGCATGTGCTCGAAAAAGGCGGTAAGTTGGCGGTGCTGGCTATCGACCCTAGCAGTGAGCGCAGTAAAGGCAGTATCCTGGGAGACAAGACACGTATGGAACAACTTTCCGTACATCCCAAATCGTTTATCCGCCCCAGCCCTTCAGCAGGTTCGTTGGGAGGAGTTGCCCGGAAGACCCGTGAAACGATTGTGCTTTGTGAGGCTGCCGGATTTGATAAAATCTTTGTGGAAACCGTTGGAGTGGGACAGAGCGAAACGGCTGTTCATTCTATGGTAGATTTCTTCCTGCTGATTCAGTTGGCAGGTACGGGAGATGAATTGCAAGGCATCAAACGAGGAATCATGGAGATGGCGGACGGTATTGTCATCAACAAAGCCGACGGAGATAATCTGGAACCTGCCAAGTTGGCTGCCAGTCAGTTCCGTAATGCGCTGCATCTGTTTCCGGCTCCCGAATCGGGATGGATTCCGAAGGTGCTGACTTACTCCGGTTTTTATAATATCGGCGTGAAGGAAATCTGGGACATGGTGTATGAATATATCGATTTCGTGAAGAAGAACGGTTATTTTGACTATCGCCGTAATGAACAGAGTAAGTACTGGATGTACGAAACGATCAATGAACAGCTCCGTGATAGCTTCTATCACAATCCTCGGATTGAAGCGATGCTTCAGGAGAAGGAACAACAAGTGCTGCAGGGAAATCTTACTTCGTTTATCGCTGCTAAGAGCCTGCTGGATACCTATTTTGACGAATTAAAACGATGATAAAGCAGAAACAGTGATGGATTAGAAAAACGACCGAACATTTACCCCCGATAACTATACCCTAATTAATAACCAATTGTTAACTTTAACACCTGATGAACAAAACCTTATTAACTGGGCTTTTGTGTTGTAGTTTGTCAATACAGAGCTTTGCAGACCAACCGTTAGAAGGATTCACCTATGGTTCGGTGAATGCTCCTACAGGAAAAGAGTGGGAATCTCCCGAAAACCTGGCGCTCAACAAAGAGCAGCCGCATGCTTATTTCTTTCCGTTCCAGCATTTGGATAATGCCCGCAAGGTATTGCCGGAAAACAGTAAGTTCTGGCAGTCACTTGACGGTGACTGGAAGTTCCATTGGGCACCCGACCCCGACTCCCGCCCCAAAGATTTCTATCAGACTGAGTATGATGTCAGCTCATGGGATGCGATTCCCGTACCTTCAAGCTGGAATATTTATGGCATTCAAAAGGACGGAAGCCAGAAGTACGGAACGCCTATCTACGTCAACCAACCGGTAATCTTCCAGCACAGCGTGAAGGTGGATGACTGGCGCGGAGGCGTGATGCGTACTCCTCCTGCCAACTGGACTACTTACAAGGATCGGAACGAAGTAGGTTCCTTCCGCCGTGATTTCGAAATCCCGCAGGACTGGGACGGACGCGAAGTCTTTATCAGCTTCGATGGTGTCGATTCATTCTTCTATCTGTGGATCAACGGTCAGTACGTAGGTTTCTCCAAGAATTCGCGTAATACCGCTAATTTCAATATCACTCCCTATTTACAGAAAGGCAAGAACACCGTAGCCGCCGAAGTGTATCGTAGTTCGGACGGTTCCTTCCTCGAAGCGCAGGATATGTTCCGTCTGCCGGGCATCTTCCGTACGGTTGCCTTGTACTCGGTTCCCAAAGTTCATTTCCGTGACTTGGTTGCCACACCCGATTTGGATGCGACTTATACGGACGGTTCGCTGACTGTCAATGCCGAAATCCGTAATCTGGATAAGAAAGCCATCAAAGACTACAAGGTATATTACTCTTTATATGCCAACAAACTGTATTCTGATGAGAATACCTTGGTAGACGGATTCTTATCTCCTGTGATCGACAAAATCGCTCCGAATGAAACCGGTAGTGTTCAGACTGTTCTTAAGGTAAAGGCTCCTAATAAGTGGTCGGCTGAATTTCCGTATCGCTACACGTTGGTAGCCGAATTGAAGGATAAGAAGAACAGAACCGTTGAAATGGTTTCCACCATTGTCGGTTTCCGCAAAGTGGAGATTAAGGATACTCCTGCCTCCGAAGATGAATTCGGACTTGCCGGACGTTATTATTATGTGAACGGAAAGACGGTCAAACTGAAAGGAGTGAACCGCCACGAATCCAATCCGGGAGTAGGGCACGCCATTACCCGTGAGATGATGGAAAAAGAGATTATGCTGATGAAGCGTGCCAACATCAATCATGTACGTAATTCACATTATCCGGATGATCCGTATTGGTATTTCCTGTGCAACAAATACGGTATTTATCTCGAAGATGAGGCGAATATAGAATCGCACGAATATTATTATGGTGCTGCCTCCCTCTCTCATCCGGTGGAATGGAAAAATGCGCACGTGGCACGTGTGATGGAAATGGTGCGTGCCAATGTCAACAATCCTTCTATCGTTATCTGGTCGTTGGGCAATGAAGCCGGACCGGGCAAGAACTTTGTGGCGGCTTATGATGCTTTGAAGAAGTTTGATACTTCCCGTCCTGTGCAATATGAGCGTAATAATGACATTGTAGATATGGGTTCCAACCAATATCCGTCTATCGGCTGGGTACGTGGGGCCGTGCAGGGGAAATATGATATCAAGTATCCGTTCCATATATCCGAATATGCCCATTCAATGGGGAATGCCTGCGGTAATCTGATAGATTACTGGGAAGCTATGGAGTCGACCAATTTCTTCTGTGGAGGTGCCATTTGGGATTGGGTAGACCAGTCTATGTACAATTATGACCCGAAGACAGGTGTCCGTTATCTGGCTTACGGCGGAGACTTTGGCGATACTCCCAATGATGGTCAGTTTGTAATGAACGGCATCGTGTTTGGTGACCTTGAACCGAAGCCTCAGTACTATGAAGTGAAAAAGGTATATCAGCACATCGGCGTAAAGGCAATAGATACAGAAAAGGGGGTATTTGAGATCTTCAATAAGTACTACTTTAAGAACTTGGCGGAAGATTACCAGTTGGTATATTCGCTTTATGAAGACGGCAAACCGATAATGACCGGTAAACCGATGGATATCAATATAGCTCCACGCCAACGTGCACAGATCACTCTGCCGTATGATCATGCCTCTCTTAAGAAAGATGCGGAATACTTTATGAAACTACAGTTTATACTGAAAGATCAAAGACCTTGGGCTGCCAAAGGCTTTCCGATGGCAGAGGAACAGATTTTGATAAAGGAGGCTACGGATCGCCCGTCCATCAGTGAAGTAACTGTCGGTGCAGCAAAACTGGATGGATTTGTGCTGGACAAGGATACGAAGCGCATCCTTATAAAGGGAACTGATTTTGAAGCCATATTTGACCCGCAAACCGGAAGTATCTACAGTCTGAAGTATGGCAACGAGACAGTTATCGCCGATGGCAACGGTCCGAAGCTCGATGCTCTCCGTGCTTTTACAAACAATGATAACTGGTTCTATGCTCCCTGGTTCGAACATGGTTTGCACAATCTGATTCATAAAGCAACTGAATATAAAGTACTGAATAAAGACAATGGCACTTTGGTATTAAGTTTTACGGTAGAATCTCAGGCACCGAATGCCGCACGCATTAAGGGTGGTACAAGCTCCGGTAAGAATAGCATCGAAGAACTGACCGACAGAAAATTCGGTAGCAATGACTTTAAATTTGTCACTAACCAGATATGGACAGTGTATCCGGACGGTTCTATCGAATTGCAGTCCAGCATTACTTCCAATCGTTCGAGTTTGGTTCTGCCACGTTTGGGTTATGTGATGAAAGTTCCCCAACAATACAGTAACTTCACTTACTATGGACGCGGACCGATAGATAACTATGCCGACCGTAAAAGCGGACAGTTTATCGAACAGTATACGAATAGCGTAGCAGGTGAGTTCGTAAACTTCCCGAAACCTCAGGATATGGGCAATCACGAAGATGTTCGCTGGTGTGCATTGACCAATCAGGCAGGGAATGGAGCTGTCTTCGTAGCTACCGACCGTCTTTCGGCTTCGGCACTTCAGTACTCGGCTCTCGACTTGATTTTGGCTTCCCATCCTTATCAGTTGCCGAAGGCAGGCGATACCTATCTGCATTTGGATTGTGCAGTGACCGGTCTGGGTGGTAACAGTTGTGGTCAGGGAGGTCCTCTCGTACACGACCGTGTGTTTGCCAATCAGCACAGCATGGGCTTCATCATTCGTCCTGCCGGTAAGGAACTGAGTGTCGTTGCCAATGTTGCTCCTGCGGGAGATCTTCCTCTGTCTATCACACGCACCCCTGCCGGAATGGTCGAATTGACTTCGGCAAAGAAAGATGCTGTCATTTGTTATAGCATTGACGGAAGTAAAAAAGTGCAGGAATACACAGAGCCTGTCCCTATGCGTAACGGAGGTACGATCAAGGCATGGTATAAGGATAGTAAGGATATCAGCAGCACGATGAAGTTTGAGAAAATAGAAAGCATTCAGACGCAAGTCGTATACGCCAGTAGTCAGGAATCGGGTGAAGGCGATGCTTCTCATCTGACTGATGGTGATCCGAATACCATCTGGCATACCATGTATTCGGTGACAGTTGCCAAATACCCGCATTGGGTAGATTTGGATGCCGGTGAAGTCAAGGAAATCAAAGGCTTTACTTACCTGCCACGACAGAATGGAGGAAACGGTAATATCAAGGATTACTCTATTCAGGTCAGCATGGATGGAAAAGAATGGGGAGAGCCTGTTAATAAAGGAACGTTCGCAAGGGACTCCAAAGAAAAGAGAGTCTTGTTTGACAAACCGGTGAAGGCACGTTATATCCGTTTCACGGCTTTAAGCGAACAGAACGGACAGGATTTTGCGTCCGGTGCGGAGATAACGATTCTGGCTAACTAAAGATAGCTGAATATATAGAAGAAAAGTATCAATGGGAATGTGTCCCCCCTTCTAAATTTATGAGGGTTTCGACACATCCCCATTGATGCTTTTCTTTATTTTATCGGTATGAGGAAACTTCTACAACTCCTTTCCCGCCTTCTCAAAATCCGCCTTAGACTTACTCTGCGTCACAATATACACACCCAGAAACACAAGTGTAATGGCGATTCCTTTTTCCCAGCCGAAGCTCCCGATTCCCATGAGGATTGCTGCAATCGTAGCCACAATCGGCTGCATATAGTTATACATACTTACCACTGTAGGGCGGAGTAACTTCTGAGCTGTCATGATGCAGAGATAAGCAAGGAAACTTCCTCCCAGTACGACATACAATACCTGCAAAATGGCAACCGTTGGAATGCTGGTCCATTGAATGACCGAAATATCTTGATAAGAGAAAGGAATATAACACATCGAAGCATAGATAAACATCCATTTATTGATGGTTACTGCCGAATATCGCTGAGACAGCCCCTTGAACACCGTCAGATAGATGGAGAAACTGATTTGCGCAACCAGACAAAGCAAGTCGCCGATCAGACTTCCGTTACCACTACTCGCTGCCTGACTGCTCATAATAAGGATAAGCGCTCCCATAGCTCCCACGAAAATACCCAGTACTTTCTTGTTCGTAATCGGCTCTTTCAGATAGATGGCTGCCACAATCATGGTAACTATCGGCAGAGTAGTCGTTACGATAGAAGCATCAATAGGCGAAGTCATCGAAAGCCCGAAGATAAATATCCCCTGATTGAAAACCAGAGCAAAGAGGGAAGCAAAGAAAATCTTCAGCATATCGCGGTGGTCCACATGCTCCTGTTTGCAGAAGATGGAAAGTATCCAGAATGCCGCTGCCGCACCTACCATACGAAACGTGGTGACGGAGATAGCTGAAAACTCTTGAAGTGCCGATTTGCCGATAGGAGACATCAGTCCCCACATAACGTTTGCCGTGATATTAGTTAACTATTTGGTGGATAATTTTTTTTTTTCTACCTTTGCGTCCATATAAATTACTAATATCTTTTTTATCAATGAAATGTATACTTCTAGTCCGTGTATCAACAGAAGCTCAATCCTTTGATGAACAGGAGAAAGAACTGTATGATCTGGCTCATTTTTACGGGTATAAAGATAAGGATATTTCCTCGATAGCTACCAAAGAAAGTGCAATAAAGTTGGACGAAGAGGAAAGATTTGGCCTTAATCGTATGAAAGAACTATTGGAAACAGGTGAATATGATTGCGTGTTCGCTTGGGAAATCTCACGTATCGCCAGAAGAAAAAAGATTCTGTTCAGTATTTTGGAATATTTGACCAGTAAAGGAATTCAGTTAATCATCAAAGAGCCAAGAATTCGTCTACTTAAAGATGACAAGACGATTGATGAAGGTGCTGAAACCATCTTTACCCTTTATGCTCAACTTGCCGAATCTGAAATGAGAAATAAAAAGGTTAGATTTGAGAGAGCTAAAAAACAAGGTTATGATAAGGGTAAATATATGGGTGGTAAAGTAAAGTTGGGCTACCGAGTTGACGAGAATGGCTTTTGGGCGATTGATGAGGAAGATTCTAAAATAATACGTATGATGTTTGATATGTATAATTCTGGAGAGTACAGTCTGGCCGCACTTGGTGCTGAACTAAAGTCTCGTGGATATTTCAAGAACCTTTCTGTGACTTCGATGAAAACCGAAATTTACCATATGTTAAGTGATCCATTATATAAAGGTATCCGTACCAGCAATAATATTTATCCCCAGATTATAGATGATGAAACGTGGGAGAAATGCAGGCTTAGAAGGCAGAGTAACCGTGTCCTTTCCAAACAGAAGGGTCTCCATCTGCTGAATCCTTTGATCCGTTGTTCATGCGGTGCTCCGTATTCAGTTAATTTAGTAGACGGCACTTATTCCTGTAGAGTGAAACATAATGCAGTAGAAAAAGGGCTGATTCATTCACCGGATATCCATGTGAATACAATTGAGTCTTTAGCGTGGTACGTTGCTCTTCAGGAATTGCATGAGGACATGGTCTGTAAGCGTAGTAATGCTAAAAAAACATATGAGGAAGAGATTAAAGTCTATAATCAGAAAATCGCTCATTCACGTGAGTTGCTGGAATCAACTATGAAACGTCGCTCTGATCTGGATGAAAGTTATTTTGTTCATGGTCGTTTTACAAAAGAAAAATATGAAGAATTGACTCAAAAACAGAATGACATCATAAAGACAGAACAAAGCAATATCAGAAAATTTGAGACTGCTATCAATAGTTTACAGCAACAGATTCAGGCTGACATAACTTTTGATGATATGCTGGATGCCCTTGGTAATTCTTATGAGCATTTGAAAAACGGTACTACCCCTGAAACCATGAGAAAAATAATTCATCGTTATATCACAGAAATAAATGTAGAGCCACTGGCAGGTAAGAGGACCAGTTTTTGGAAAAAAGTCATAATTCAGACTCCTCATGATGCGGAGAAACAAACCGAAATAAAGCGCCTTCGTGAACAGGGTTTAAGTGATGTGGCTATTACACTCACCAACGTTTTCTATGTCGACACTTACCATAAGAAGGCCTACTGGGATAAAGATATGCAAAATTGCGTGCCTATGGTTTATATGGAAAGAATCTTCAGAAAACGTAAAGTGAGGGAGGAAAATAGAACAACGACAGATAATCTTTAAATTATATTATAATCATGAAAGAAAAAAGTTTAACAACTAGCCTGCAAAGTTTACACAAGCGGCAATCCGAGTATTATGTAAAATTAGAGAAATGTCTTTCTGAAGAAAAAAAGAATTCGCAAGGGATCGCCACCAATTTCCTTCGTGAATATCTTGTATCATTGATTGATGAATTAAAGCTGGAAGTAGCAGACGATTTAAAGGCAGAACTGTTAGGAAAGCTAATTGAGACGGAGAATCTGCTGGTTATTTATGATATGCTGAAAGAAAAAAATATTCTGTTGGAAGATAACAATGGATTACAGGTAAATCTGGCCTATGGAAATTTACATCTATGGTCCATCCTTTATGTTACCGGAGTCAGTCTGCCTGTAGCTACTATAGCTTTATATGCATTCGAGAACAGAATTTTCTGGCAGTCAGTGAGAAACAATACCCGCCTTTCCGTTGATTACAGAATGACAAGCGACGATCTATACAGGAGATTGAAAACATATCCGGAAGAACGGGCCCTGCCCTTGTTGCAAATGCTTTCCTGTTCTTCTTCCGCCTTTGATTCCCTGGTTGCCGGTTTGAGAAACAATGATGAAGCGATGTTTGTAGAGACAGTCCGTGCTAATGATTGTGATCTCCGGCCAATATCATCTGTCTGCCATGTACAGGATTTGCTTGTTTCCTTGCTGCAAATGTGCCGTTTTATTATCAATAATTTACAATTCAGTCAGGATAAAAAGACACAGGAGGAGATTTATGACCTGCTTTACTGTCAGCTGAAAGATATAGAGATTTCGTTCCCTCAAGACGAAGAGTATGCGGAGATGCAACAGAAGATCATCAGGCAAGAACTGGAGATCTGGGAGTTGCTGGAATACTTAGACCAGGTGACCCGGACAATCCTGTCCATGCTTGAAAGGGAGTTTACCCCCAAAGAATTGAAGATGATTGACAATATCATTCAGGTGCCCCTTGTAGAAGGGATTCATAGTTTGCTTAATGATTTACGACAGGCCAGCTTGTCTGACAAGCCGGTGGAAACCGAAAGTACTGACTCTGGCAGTGATGCGAATCAGGAATTTACATTGCCCGATGATTATTTCGAGTTGCCCTCCAATGAAGACGACTGTATCTCAGTAGACGATATCCATCCTTTAGTAAAGGAACGTGGAGTGACAGTATTTAAGGATTTCATAGAGTATGTTGCCGAACATGGTTATATAGAGAATAATCTGGAAACTAAAGCCAGTTTCGCTTATCGTTTGACAGGGATACTCAGACCTGACAACTTGCTGGAACGGATTGAATGGAAAAAAGACAAAGACCGCAACAGCCGTTGTCTTTATTATCTGATCAAGTATTTCTATTCTGGAAATGGAAGGAAGGACATAGGTTCTTCGGCTCTTCCCAACGGTAAGTATGAACGTATGAAACGTTTCTTTATTTGTAAAACAGATATTCCCAATCCTTCATCATACGCAATTGGAAGCTCGGCTTTCAGGAAAAAACTAAAAGAATTCTTTTCTGAGAAATTTGAGGAAAGGATTTGAAAACATAACATGGCATGTAAATGCAGTATTGTATTGAAGCTATTTCCAATTATTGGGGATAGCTTTTTTTGTTGTTTATACTCACACCTTCCGGTGTCCATATCATTTTTCTTAAACGATCGTTCTGTTATTTTTTTTGTTCTACACTTTCTTCTTTTGTTCTCATGTTTCCTTTCTGTTTCCTCTAAAATGATCTATACCAAATAATAAAATATAAAGCCATACATTCGCAGCGTTTAAAAACAATCGCATATGAAAATAAATAGAGAATTAGATCACTTGATGGAGTTAAAACAGAAACTTCTCCTGAAACTGAAAGCCGCCCTTGTGCTGGATCGGATTGATCTAGTGATGAAGTTGGCCAGTGAACTTCGGATTATAACAGAGGAAGAACGTTCTTTATACAATAAGGAGTAATTACCCTTCTGTCTGATATTAAAAATGAAGGTTGGTTATGAGGTTAAGCAACGACCTGATGAAGTGTTGCATATTATTATAATTTAAAACCAGACTAAGATGCCAGAGGATTATGAAAAAATAGAGGGTATAGGTCAAATCCCCAGTGCTGGTTTTGGACCAGCACTGGTACACTTGAATGAATCAGGCACAGCTTCTCGTAATGATAAGAAGGCCTTAGTAGAGTCTCCCAAAGCTGATAAGGAGGCTGAACAAAAAGAATCTTATAATTAACCCGGAGTGATTGCTGGTAGTACATGAGCACTCCATAAAATTAAATTATATGTTGAACAATATAGACATCAAGAAACTCTATGACACTGGAGGTGAATGCAAAGGTTTACCCTCGCTCCCTAGTATACTAAGATTGGGTGGTGCATGCTTACTTCTAAGTGTTGCAAACTTTGGTCTTTACTGCCTTTATCATTAGGTATAAAAAGAAAGTTGAACTAGATGAGGAGGTTCGCGCGAACAATGCGACACTTCAAACCAAGTTGAAACTTAATAATGTTCATATAAATAGTCTAATAAACAAAAGTAAATTACAAAAATGAAATTAATACCTAATTCAAACAACATTGCTCGAATCATCGGGATACCGGGAGTTAAGAAGACAACCGAATACCTTTTCATAGGGACAGGTCTCGCACTGCTTGCTTTAGGTTCTGTTTGTTATCTTATAACGGCGATTAAATCCCACGGTAGGATAAAGGAGCAGAATGATGTATTCGCAAACAAGCAGAGGGAAATTGGAATTGCTTCTTTATGTAAAATGCAGAAGAACGAGCAACTTCACATTCATCGTATGCAGGAAGGGCGTAAGCGGATGTCAACAGGTACAAACTGACAGAATATGAAGAGCGATAACTGTATAAAACGGAATAGGGGAAGTCCAGCGGTAATAACAGATTTGAGATACTCGTGGAGAATCTTTCAACTAACGAGCGGAGGTTCCTATTTACCGAAGAAGATCCGGGTTGTGATCGTAACAGACAACCGAATTGATAAGATTAGAAATACTTTTAAAAGGAATCAATTATGAAATATAAAACAACAACAATCGCATCAGTACTTGGCATAACAGCCGCAGGTTTTATTAGTGTATGGGTCTGTGACCGATTTGTCAAGAGACGTAAGCAGACAAAAAAGATGTCTATCGTATTTAACGATGTGGTGAATGATACCGAAACAGCTATACTGTTACAAACGGCTATTTCTCAAAAACGTACGAGAACCAGGATTACGTCCGGTATGATCAGGAAATGGAATATGATGGCGAAAAAGGGAATGTCCCATAAACAGATTGCCGCCGAGTATGGTGTGTCATTGGTTAGTGTAGACAGGCATTTGGCCAGGTCAGGTAGAAAGAAGACCGCCAAAACCGATAAGGCCTATTCCACAGTCCCGATGATTAACAGTGAAGTTAAAAATAACAGATTATTAATTAATAAACATGAGTTATGAGTAATAAAGTAAAGGCAATGTCCCACTCTATAATCGATGTAGGAGGTAAAATTGGATTAGGGGGAGTTAGTGGACGCTACAAAGGTACTGCTTCAACTCTTTGGAAAATTGGTGGTTGCCTTATTGGTATAGGTGTAATTGGAATATACGCTTTACCCGAAATAAAGAGAAAACTTGGACAGGTTAAGATTGACGAAAAGAAAAAGAAAAACGAACTTGAAAATGACAAGGCAAGGGAAGCGAGCAGACTTAAAATGGAAGAAAAAGATCATCTGTGTGATCTGGATATCAAAAAAGCGAAGGAGATCAGTCAGGTAAAGACTGATGAGATATCTAGGGTTATTACGATTCGTCAGGATTTTGGTCTTATGGGGAAAAAAACGGTTGGCGAACAAACGATAGATAAAGAACCTGCTCTTGGTGAGTGGTTACAATGGTTCGATACCCAGTTCCCCATGCCGGGTTACTCCGCTATTCCTCACATCAGCACTATTCTGAACGGTTGTCCTGGTGGCTTCAGGCCTGCCATGCTTCTACATTTGCTTGGGACTTATGGTGCACTCTGTTTCTCGAATGTACGTGCGCAATATATGGACGGACGGTCTCATTCCCCCAGTTTGCAGGTTGTGATTGTAGGAGCGCAGGGTTCGGGAAAGAGTATCTTTAAAAATGTGTATGAACAGGATCTCTTTCATCGAGTAGTTATGGAGGCCCGGGAGAAAAGCAGGAGTGACAAGCCTGACCAGATTATCCAAACGATAGGCAGCGAGATCTCAAAAGCAAGATTATTGGAGCTTATAGCTGGTAATCATGATGTATACTTCTATTTGATGGAGACGGAGATCGATACCGTACGTCAATCTTTCACCAAAGGTGGCGGACTTTCCAGTGACTTGTTACGTAAAGCATTCTCCAACGAGAGTATTTCTTTGGACAACAAGCATACCCGTAATGAATGTCGTGGTACATTTCCCGTGTATTTCAATTACACCTTCACCGGGACTCCCAAGGCTGTCAGACGTTTCTTTAAAGAGGAGGAGTATGAAGATGGAACCGCCTCACGTGTTTGTTTTTGTGCAATTCCCGAACTGGGTCATTCAATTCCGGAGTTTGACTTACCGGAGGGTGAAGAACTGGAGAAAATGCGTGACCGGATTGACAAGTGGCGTGAACAGTATTGCTTCAGAAGAACAAAAGAGGGTATTGATATTCCTGCCAACGAACACCGGACAGATCTCTCTTATGTATTCGGTACTCTGAAGCATTGGATCGAGAAACAGAAGGAGATGGGTGACGAGACAAGAAAAGAAGTTTCCCTTCGCATGGCCACTGTCGCCTTCCATGGTGCCATAGTGCTGCATATGCTCGCCGGTGAACCCGGGAAAGATGCCCCGAAGACACGTAGGGCGATTTGTAAGTTGACCGAATATCTTGCCAACCACTGCATGGAACGTTTTCTCTGCCAGTATTACAAGGGAGTGTACCCGAAGATGGGTATGCCAACCGAATCACGGCCGGGACGAAGATTAACAGACGAGGAAATTGACTGCTGGTATCCTTTGTGGAAAACTCTCGATGAAAATGGTAATCAGCTGGGTTATGGAAGGATAGCCAAACTGATTGGAGTGAGTAAGAATGATGTGAGAAATGCTTTTAGAAAGTATGAGAGAGAAATCGGATTAAGTTAATACGGATAAGGAGGACATAACCGAATGGTGTTCTCCTTTTTTCTTTTTTAGGGGTGTAAATGCCGTTTCATAGGGGTGTAAATGCTGAATGTATGAGTATTTTATTAATTCAGCATATTATAACGAATTGCATTGTACATCAATTACTTATAAATGAAAAGACTATCTATCCTTATAGGGTGTAAAACGCTACATCCTAAATATGATAATGGACGTGATGACAATAACTCATACGCTCTTAATCTAGTAGTCAAAATAGAGTTTGTCTTTTATCGAGTAAAGTCTTCTTAATCTGATTTCCACACTAGTGTAGTTCAATAATAAACTTATATATCTTTACTTGTTTCGAAACAGCACTAAAGGTCCTTGCTCAGGTGTATATTAAGGTGTACTAACCGATTTTTAGTATATTATCAATGGCACTTTGAAAACACCTAAGATAACTATCGAAACTAATTTCTCCCGATACTCACTGAGGTTCCATTTTCATCAACTCCCTTTTGTATTATGAGCAACCGGGCTCTGCATTGAATGGTTGTTAAGAACTGATCTGTCCAGCCCACCTATGGCTTATTTACGAAAAGTGTGGAAATCCGGACAGGTTATTGAAACAGATACCGGTGGACGCTATACAGGAGGGGAATACGCAATATGAAATATTTGTAGAAACAACAGAAAACCAATTCGGGAGATATCTTTTTAATCGTCCGAATACTAGTATGAATAATTATATAAAATTAAAAGAAAATTATGAATAAAAACAATAAAAAACAGCCGTTCGAAAAAGAGATCGACGGCAGAAAAATGAGATATTGTGGAATATATAATATCTGGGTAAACCGTGAAGGTACATATGCCTATAGGGAATATAAAGACCCAGCCTGGAACCATGCCTTGCAAATCCATACCCGCCCGGACGGAAGTAAATATCTGGATACGAAAAGCCATGGAGAAATACCTCTTGATGAAGCTGTAGCCATCTGTTTCAGTCCTATGCCCCGGGATGGCAGGAAATATGTACCGGTTCATAAGGATAATAATCCGGGCAATTGTCATGCCTTGAATCTTACATGGAAACAGGTCCCGAAGTATTCTCCGATCGACAAGGAAAGAAAGCTGGATAACGGACTGGTGGTACGGTCGGATGGTACCATACTTGATAAAAGGAAAAAACTGTTTGTAGTCACGGTAATCGGTGACAGCGATACGGATCGGCTGGTTTCTGTGGATCCTTACGTATGCTATTATCGTAAGAACCGTTATGGTTCTATTGACGAGAGACGTGCGCGTGTTGATGCTCTTATGGCGGAAGCGGAATTTGTAGCCGGTGATAACTCTCTGATGAGCAGGCCGCGGGTACTGCATAAGGATCAGGATTACCTGAATTACAACTCCTTCAATCTTGAATGGGCGGAAGAGGACAGTCCGGAGTATCAGGCTTATATGTGGCAGAAAAAGGAAGATATGGACCGGTTGACCATTCAGGAGAATCCGAATCATCCCAATCCCTTAATGAAACCTCTACATTAATGCCAGTTATAAAAAACATGTCTTATGGATGAGAAGACAACTATTTTCCGGAGAGCCGTGAAAAATATGATTCTGTTGGACTGTCGGGAATTATAAACTGGCTATTAGCTGATATGACAAGATTAGTCGGTCGTAGGACTGGAACTGTGTATCAAGTATTAAATAAATTATTAACGACGAACTTTTAAAAAATAACCAGTATGGCACTGAATAAAAGTACAGGGAATATGTATGCTTTCGTTTCATATACATATAACCCGTTGAAAGGTGAATGTGAACACTCCTGTGCGTATTGTTTTATGAGACGCAAACTTCTCCTGCCTCCCTTGCGTCTGGAGCTGAAGGAACTGAAAGTGAATCTGGGTGAAGGCAACTTTATCTTTGTAGGCAGCAGTACGGATGAATGGGCAGCTAATGTCCCGTCAGAATGTGTTCACCCCAGCAGGAGAATATTGGTCGTAACTCACGATACGACATTGCTCTCCCCGAGCCGATAGCAAATGAGCTAAGGATGTTGAAAGCAAAATTGGAGAAATCTACCAAATTGAGGTTAAGGCGAATGCTTTGTGTTGGATGAGATAGATATGTGACGGATTTTTTATACTGAAAAAAGAAATCTTAGGAAAGTTCAGTGAATCGGAAATCTGTTGTATGGAAAGCTTTGGGAGTATAAAAAACAAGAATTAGTTATTAAAATAAGGTAAAGCAACAAGTTATTTCGATTATTGTATGTTCTGTAGTGAAGAAATAATGAAATGTGAATTATGGAGAGTGATTATTGTTAAATTCAGATAAAACGTTTTATTCAGATCATTCAATATCTATAAGTTTACGTTTGATTATAATTTATTTAGAGAAATAATTTTGTATGGCAACAGTAAAAGTAAAATTCCGTGCATCTTCCGTTGCTACGAAAGAAGGCACGCTTTTTTATCAAGTGATTCATAAACGTATAGTAAGACAAATACATACCGGATACAAGTTGTTTCCTGCGGAATGGGACGCGGTACATTCGGAGATTGTTCTGTCCTCAGTAACCAGTGAAAGTCGGAGAGATTACTTGCTTTCTTTGAAGAATTCTCTGTTGGAAGATAGTGTAAGGCTGAAGAATATTATAACCCGTCTTGAACGTTCGGGCATTGCTTATACTTCAGATAGTCTGGTGGAGCTTTATTGTGCATCCACAGAGAATAATGGTTTTGTATCCTTTACTCTAAATCTTATCAAAGAGTTAAATCAAATCGGGAAACACCGTACTGCTGAAACTTATATGACTACATTAAACAGCTTCATACGTTTCCGGAAAGGGAAAGATGTCCTGTTGGAGGAAGTTGATTCCAGTTTGATGATGAAATATGAAAGCTATTTAAAGTCTACCGGTATTTGTCCGAATACTACTTCTTATTATATGCGGAATCTTCGGGCTATTTATAATCGTGCTGTGGAGAAGGACTTGACGGTTCAGCGAAGTCCTTTTAAATATGTATATACAGGGATAGACAAGACGGTCAAACGTGCCATTCCGTTAGAGGAGATTCGTCGCTTGAGGGAGCTTGATCTAACAAGGAGCCCTTCTCTGGCTTATGCGAGGGATATTTTCATGTTTTCATTTTATACCCGTGGTATGTCATTCATTGATATGGCTTTTTTGAGAAAGAAAGACTTGCAGAATGGTATTCTGTCCTATCGCCGACAGAAGACGGGGCAACAGTTGTTCATCAAATGGGAGAGGCCAATGCAAGAAATAATTAATAGGTATGATACTCAGGGGAGCCCGTACCTACTACCTATTATACGAGATCTGGAGGCGGACGGAAGGAAACAGTACAAGAAAACAGCTCATTTGGTGAATCTAAAACTGAAGAAACTTGGGATGCAGTTAGGATTATCTATACCTTTAACTACATATGTTGCTCGCCATGCCTGGGCTAGTATCGCCAAAAGTAAAAATGTAGCCTTATCTGTTATCAGTGAAGCTATGGGACATGACTCGGAGAACACTACTCGCATTTATCTAGCCTCATTGGATACTTCTCTGGTAGACAAGGCAAACAGTCTTATTCTTAATTCATTGTAGAGATGAGATAATCTACCATATAGGCATGAAACTGTAAATCGGAAATATGTATCAAGGGATATGTATGATTTACTGTTTTTTTTTACATATTAAAACTTTCCTAAAGTAAGGGTATAACAAAGTAAAACGGGAATCCGGAACGGTTTAATAGTCATAATATATCATTCTTAATTCTATAATGATATCGTACTGGTTATTAAAGAGAAACTACAAGAAGGGATAATATTGATATAAGCAAATTTGTTTAGCAAAATATAGTTCTCTCTATAAGAGAAATACTAACGGGCACAAAGGTACGTAATTTATTGGAAATAATAGCATAAAACATATATAATCTTGGGTAATTGCTTCTTCTAGAGAAGAATTTACTTAACAAATGTTTAATCAATATCAATTATATAATGATTATAATTGTCTGATATATACATTGTTAAATTAAATATCACACCTTTTTATTTATCTTATAGAGAGAAATAAAAAGTAAGGTTGTAAATAGACCTTGAATGCATCTTGTATGGTGAAGATGAGAAAGTTTAATAATAGTGGGGAGGGATCTCTAACTTTTGTGGAATATGATGATAACTGCTTGATATATAATATTGTATGTAATCAGGTAGGATTAGAATTATTGTCTTGAGGCTTTATGACGCTCCTGAAAGATGAACAACGAATGCATTGGTATGTGATGCGTGACCTCAAACGCCCTAATGCTAAGTTACCTGCTTATAAGCAGCTTAGTGATGAACATATAGAAGTATTTACTCCCATGCAATGGCGGTTAAGTTTGAAGAATGGTAAACGAATCCGTGAAGAAGTACCGTTTATGCAGGATTTACTTTTTGTTCATGATACACAGGAAGTTCTAGATCTGTTTGTTCGTAAAATACCGACCCTTCAATATCGTTACCAGAAAGGTGGCGGTTATTGTCAGCCTATGATGGTTGCCGATTTGGATATGGAGCGTTTTATACGTGCTGTCAGAGGTTCGGAAAATCCTAAATATTATTTGCCTGAAGAAATAAGCGATGCAATGTATGGTCGTATGATCCGTATTATTGGGGGCCCTTTTGAAGGTTATGAAGGGCGTCTGCTTACTACCCGTGGCTCTAAAGTCAAACGTCTTCTTGTCGAACTGCCTAATTTCTTTTCGGTGGGTGTAGAAGTAAATCCGGATTTGATAGAGATAATATAATTATGTACGATTATATACTATTATAAGAATATACGATAATTAATTGGGGTATTTAAATTATGAAACACGCATTTGACCGTTTTATTCACTATTTGCAGAAAAACTACTTTAGCTATTGGGTTGTATTGGGTATCGATACATTCATTGCTTTACTGTGTACTTGGGTGTCATTTATTGGCATTCATTATATAACGGAAACTTCCAAGGAAATAGTTTCGCTTTTCCATATTTTGGCGGTTTCAGTTATATCGAGTGTTTTGGGGGGAACTCTATTTCATACTTATCGTAATACGATCCGTTTTTCCCAGTTGAAGGAATTATGGAGGTTGGCGGGAAGTGTGCTCATAAAGGCTGTCTGCATAGCCATTGTCATTTGGTTTCTCCTGCCACAGACAGGATTACATAACAGTCAGAAAATAATTTTTGTACTGTTTGATGCTATGCTTACTTTTATTGTCATGGTTGGGTTTCGTATACAGTTGATTATTGTTTATGAATTCTTGCTGAATGTACTGAATAAAAAGAATATGCGTATTCTGATTTATGGCATTGATGATAAGAGTGTGGCATTGAAAGTCCGGTTACTGAATAGTTCTCATTATAAAGTTGTAGGCTTTTGTATTTATGGGACTGGTAATTCTATTCGGCGTGTGGCTGATCTTCCTGTTTATTCTTTTAAAGATGAAGAGTGCTTCAATAAACTGATTCATAAGAAATGTATCGGAGGTATCTTGTTTGCCCGCTATGAGAATACCCGTGAAGAGGAAGGACGTTTGCTTCAGTATTGTAAAAGAAACGGGTTGAAAACACTGATAGCTCCGAGTATTAGTGAGGCTGACGAAAACGGAAGTTTCCACCAGTGGGTACGTCCTATCAAGATTGAGGATTTGCTGGGTCGCTCAGAAATTCATATTAATATGGAGGAGGTGATGACAGAGTTTTGTGGCAAGGTTGTGTTGGTGACAGGAGCTGCCGGTAGTATTGGTAGCGAGCTTTGCCGGCAATTGGCTCAGATGAACATCAAGAAACTGATCATGTTTGATTCCGCCGAGTCTCCTCTGCATAATGTCCGCCTGGAATTTGAGAAGAATTATCCCGGTCTTGATTTTGTTCCTGTCATTGGGGATGTCCGCGTGAAAGAACGTCTTCGTATGGTCTTCGAAACTTATCAGCCTCAGGTCATCTTTCATGCCGCTGCTTATAAGCATGTTCCGTTAATGGAAGAGAATCCCTGTGAAGCTGTGCTGGTCAACGTTGTCGGCTCTCGCCAGGTTGCCGATATGGCAGTTGAATATGGAGCCGAGAAGATGATCATGGTTTCTACCGATAAGGCGGTGAATCCGACCAATGTCATGGGATGCTCGAAACGCTTGGCCGAAATCTATGTACAGAGCTTGGGCTGTGCCATCCGTGAGGGCAAAGTGAAAGGTCATACTAAATTTATCACTACCCGCTTTGGCAATGTATTGGGTAGTAACGGATCTGTCATTCCCCGTTTTAAAGAACAGATCGAGAATGGTGGCCCTGTCACAGTGACTCATCCCGATATCATTCGTTTCTTTATGACTATTCCCGAAGCTTGTCGCCTAGTAATGGAAGCTGCCACAATGGGTGAAGGCAATGAGATTTTTGTCTTTGAGATGGGTAAAGCTGTGAAGATTGTTGATTTGGCTACCCGTATGATTGAACTTGCCGGCTATCGTTCCGGTGAAGATATTGAGATTAAGTTTACAGGATTGCGTCCCGGTGAGAAGCTTTATGAAGAAGTCCTGAGTGATAAGGAGAATACGATTCCTACTGAAAATAAGAAAATTATGATAGCTAAGGTACGTCATTATGAATATGCTGATATTCTTGACACTTATGCGGAGTTTGAGAAGTTGTCGCGTACAGTAAAGATCATGGATACGGTGAGGTTGATGAAGAAAGTGGTACCGGAATTTAAGTCAAAGAATTCACCTCGGTTTGAGGTCCTAGATAAATAATCAGAATAATCTATAACACTAACATAAATCAACAATGGATATGAAAGATTTGAAGATTGCTGTTGCAGGTACTGGCTATGTTGGTCTTAGCATAGCAACGCTTTTGTCGCAGCATCACCAGGTGACGGCAGTCGATGTAATTCCTGAGAAAGTAGATATGCTTAATCGTAAAAAATCACCTATTCAGGATGAGTATATAGAGAAATATTTGTCCGAAAAGGCGTTGAATCTAACTGCTACGCTTGACGGTGCTAAAGCATACAGTGACGCGGATTTTGTTGTCATAGCAGCTCCTACTAATTATGATCCGGTGAAGAATTATTTTAATACTCATCATATAGAAGATGTCATAGATCTTGTTTTAAGTGTCAATCCTGATGCTGTGATGGTAATCAAGTCTACTATTCCTGTAGGATATTGTCGGGGACTTTATTTGAAATATGCCCGTAAAGGAGTAAAGAAGTTTAATTTGCTTTTTTCTCCGGAGTTTCTTCGTGAGAGCATGGCTCTTTATGATAATTTATATCCAAGTCGTATTATTGTTAGTTATCCAAAATTTATAGAGAGCGAACAATTTAAAGAAGAAAATGAAGCAATCAAGGCTGTTGCGGATATTACTGCCCTAGAGAAGGCTGCACGTACTTTTGCCGCATTGCTTCAGGAAGGAGCAATTAAGGAAAATATTCCTACCCTTTTTATGGGTTTGAAGGAGGCGGAAGCTGTTAAACTGTTTGCTAATACCTATCTTGCTTTGCGTGTCAGTTATTTTAATGAATTGGATACTTATGCAGAGATGAAAGGGCTAGATTCTCAGTCTATAATACAGGGTGTTGGTTTGGATCCTCGCATTGGCACACATTATAATAATCCTAGTTTTGGTTATGGTGGTTATTGTTTGCCGAAAGACACGAAACAACTATTGGCTAACTATCAGGATGTACCTCAAAACATGATGAGCGCTATTGTAGAGAGTAATCGCACAAGAAAAGATTTCATAGCTGATCAGGTTTTGTCTAAAGCTGGTTATTATACTGCGTCCAGTCAATGGGATGTTCACAAAGAACAAAATATAGTGATCGGGGTATATCGTCTGACTATGAAGTCCAACTCCGATAATTTCCGTCAAAGTGCCATTCAGGGGATTATGAAGCGTATTAAGGCGAAAGGTGCAGAGGTTATTATTTACGAACCAACATTGCAAGACGATGAATCATTTTTTGGTTCAAAAGTGGTAAATGACTTGACTAAGTTCAAGAAGATCAGTCGGGCCATCATCGCCAACCGTTACGACGCATGCCTTGATGATGTGAAGGATAAGGTATATACTCGTGACATTTTCCAAAGGGATTAATTTTATGGTAACATACAACGTCAGTCTGGAGAATAAAGTGGTTTTAGTGACCGGTGCAGCCGGTTTTATTGGAGCCAATCTGGTGAAACGTTTGCTGGCTGAGTTTGACAGCATAAAGGTCATAGGTATTGATAGTATAACCGAATATTATGACGTACGTTTAAAGTATGAACGCTTGGAGGAGTTGTCAGTTTATGGTGACAGATTTGTTTTCATTAAAGACAGCATTGCTAAAAAGGGAGTTGTTGACTCCATCTTCACTGACCACCACCCGCAGGTAGTCGTGAATCTTGCTGCTCAAGCCGGTGTGCGTTATAGCATCACTAACCCCGATGCATATATTGAAAGTAACCTTATTGGATTTTATAATATTTTAGAAGCCTGTCGTCATTATAGTGTGGAGCACTTGGTATATGCTTCTTCCAGTAGCGTATATGGAAGTAATAAGAAAGTGCCTTATAGTACTGATGATAAGGTGGATAATCCTGTATCACTCTATGCTGCTACTAAAAAGAGTAATGAACTAATGGCTCACGCTTACAGTAAGCTTTACAACATACCAAGTACAGGTTTGCGGTTCTTCACCGTTTATGGTCCCTGTGGTCGTCCCGATATGGCTTACTTTAGCTTTACCAACAAACTTTTGAAGGGTGAGACCATTCAGATTTTTAATTATGGTAATTGCAAACGCGACTTCACCTACATTGATGATATCGTAGAGGGCGTTGTCCGTATTATGCAGCATGCTCCTGAAAAGAAAAATGGCGATGATGGATTGCCCATTCCTGCTTATAAAGTATATAATATCGGCAATAACTCTCCGGAAAATCTTTTAGACTTTGTAACCATCCTTCAGGATGAACTTATCCGTGCAGGTGTACTTCCCAACGACTATGACTTTGAATCCCACAAAGAACTAGTACCGATGCAACCTGGAGATGTACCTGTGACATATGCTGATACTATTCCTCTGGAACAAGATTTTGGATTTAAACCGTCAACATCACTACGTGAGGGATTGCGAAAGTTTGCGGGTTGGTATGCTAAGTATTATGGCACATTTAAATAACATCCATAAATCGATTATATAAAAATAAAAAGATAAAATCATTATGAGCATTTTTGCAGGTAAAACCCTTATGATTACTGGTGGAACAGGTTCCTTCGGCAATGCAGTTTTGAATCGTTTCCTCCGTACCGACATCGGCGAAATCCGTATTTTTTCACGGGATGAGAAGAAGCAGGATGATATGCGTCACGAATATCAGGTAAAGTATCCTGATGTGGCGCACAAAATCAAGTTCTTTATTGGCGATGTACGTAATTTGCAGTCATGTAAGAACGCAATGCCTGGAGTTGACTATATCTTTCATGCTGCGGCTTTAAAGCAGGTTCCAAGTTGTGAGTTTTTCCCCATGGAGGCAGTGAAAACCAATGTAATCGGTACTGATAACGTTTTGACAGCTGCTATTGAGGCTGGCGTCGGTGCTGTGATATGTCTATCTACGGATAAGGCTGCCTATCCTATCAATGCTATGGGTATCACGAAAGCTGTTGAGGAGAAGATTGCTGTAGCTAAGAGCCGCTACTCAGGCAACACCAAGATTTGCTGTACGCGTTATGGCAATGTGATGTGTTCTCGTGGTTCTGTAATCCCTCTGTGGATAGAGCAAATTCGCAGTGGCAATCCTGTCACTTTGACTGAGCCTACGATGACTCGCTTTATCATGTCGTTGGAAGAGGCGGTAGACCTTGTATTGTTCGCATTCGAACATGGGCAGAACGGTGACATCCTCGTACAGAAAGCTCCGGCTTGTACAATTCAGACTCAGGCGGAGGCTGTTTGTGAATTATTTGGAGGCAAGAAAGAAGATATCAAGGTTATCGGTATCCGTCATGGTGAGAAGATGTATGAGACATTGCTTACCAATGAGGAATGTGCCAAGGCTGAAGATATGGGCAATTTCTATCGCGTTCCTGCAGATAATCGTGGATTGAACTATGATAAATTCTTCAAAGAAGGTGAAACGGAACGTAATACACTTACGGAGTTTAATTCTAATAATACTTATATATTGAATGTAGAAGAGACCAAGGCTAAAATAGCCGCCCTTGATTATATCAAAAAGGAATTGAGTGGCGAGGGTAATTTTGTACAATAATAGAGCTATGAATATTTTAGTTACCGGTGCCGGAGGTTTTGTTGGTAGAAATCTTTGTGCCCAACTTAATAATATCAAAAACGGAAAGGCTCGTTGTTATGGTGATCTGAAGATTGATGAAGTCTTTGAGTACGATCTCGATTCCACTTCCGAACAATTAGATGTCTGGTGTCAGAAAGCCGGCTTTGTGTTCAACCTTGCCGGAGTGAACCGTCCCAAAGACAATGAGGAGTTCATGAAAGGTAATTTCGGTTTTGCAGGCACATTGCTTGATACACTGAAGAAACATCATAATACTTGTCCTGTCATGCTCTCTTCCAGTGCACAAGCTTCTCTGACAGGTCGTTTTGGCAACAGCGAATACGGTCGCAGCAAAAAGGCTGGTGAAGATTTATTTCTACAGTACGGTAAAGATACGGGAGCCAAAGTGCTGGTTTATCGTTTTCCGAACCTTTACGGCAAATGGTGTCGTCCCAACTACAACAGTGCTGTCGCTACATTCTGCAACAACATCGCTAACGACCTTCCGATACAAGTCAATGACCCACGTGTAGAACTGGAGCTGCTTTACATTGACGATCTCGTAGACGAGATGATTCATGCCTTGAAAGGCGAGGAACATCGTTGCGAGTTTGAAGGTCTTGACGTATTCCCATTGGTGGATGGCAGATACTGTTATTGTCCGGTTACCCATAAGGTTACATTAGGTGAAATAGTTGATTTGCTGCATCAGTTTGCAGAAATGCCAAAGACGCTGATGATCCCTGAAATCCCGGCAGACTCGTTTGCCAAAAGATTGTATAGCACTTATCTGAGTTATTTACCCAAAGAAAAAGCAATTTTTGATCTGAAGATGAATGTAGATCAGCGTGGCTCATTTACAGAACTTGTACATACCTTGAACTGTGGCCAGGTAAGTATAAATATCTCCAAACCGGGTATTACTAAGGGTGAACATTGGCATAATACCAAATGGGAACAATTTATCGTTGTCAGCGGTCATGGACTTATCCAACTTCGCAAGGAAGGTACAGACGAAGTGTTGAACTACGAGGTGAGTGGTGACAAAATACAGTCTGTTATCATGCTTCCCGGTTATACCCATAACATCATCAATCTCTCCGATACAGAAGATCTGGTAACGGTTATGTACTGCAATGAGATATTCAACCCGGATAAACCGGATACATACTTTGATAAAGTGAAGAAATGATCATGGAAAAACAACCCAAATTCGATTATTCAGATATAAAGTTCAAGGATAATGGTAAGTTGAAGCTTATCATCGTAGTGGGTACTCGTCCTGAGATTATCCGTTTGGCAGCTGTTATCACCAAATGTCGTCAGTATTTTGATGTGATTCTTGCCCATACCGGTCAGAATTACGACTACAATCTCAACGGCATATTCTTTAAAGATTTGAAGTTGGCAGAGCCTGAGGTATATATGGATGCTGTAGGCGATGATTTGGGAGCCACTTGTGGCAATATCATCAACTGTTCCTATAAACTCTTTGTTCAGACAAAGCCGGATGGAGTTCTCGTACTTGGTGATACAAACTCATGTTTGAGTGTTATTGGTGCAAAACGTCTGCATATCCCTATCTTTCACATGGAAGCTGGAAACCGTTGTAAAGACGAGTGTCTTCCTGAAGAGACTAACCGTCGTATCGTGGATATTATTTCAGATGTGAATATGGCATACTCTGAACACGCCAGAAGATATTTGGCAGATTGCGGTCTTCCTAAAGAGCGTACTTACGTTACAGGCTCTCCTATGGCAGAAGTACTTCATAATAATCTCGCAGAAATAGAAGCAAGCGATGTGCACCAGCGTCTTGGCTTAGAGAAAGGCAAGTATATTCTTCTCTCCGCTCATCGTGAGGAAAATATAGATACCGAGAAGAATTTCTTCTCACTTTTCACTGCTATCAACGCTATGGCAGATAAGTATGATATGCCAATTCTTTATAGTTGTCACCCGCGCTCCCGCAATCGCTTGCAGGCTTCTGGTTTCAAACTTGATTCTCGGGTACAAGTACAACAGCCGCTTGGCTTTCATGATTACAATTGTCTTCAGATGAATGCTTTCTGTGTAGTCAGTGATAGTGGTACACTTCCAGAGGAATCTTCGTTTTATGCATCTATCGGCAAGCCAATCTCTGCAGTGTGTATCCGTACGAGTACAGAACGTCCAGAAGCTCTTGATAAGGCATGTTTCATCCTTTCTGGCATTGACGAGAAAGGCCTCCTCCAGTCGGTTGATCTTGCAGTCAGTATGACTAAGGATGGTAATCATGGTATCCCTGTTCCTAACTATACTGATGATGTCTCTAATAAGGTTGTGAAGATTATCCAGTCTTACGTAGGGGTGGTTAATAAGATGGTTTGGAGAAAGGAAATGTAGGCCCTTTTTCCTTTCTATTCCATTAATTCATAATATGAGGTTAAGTAAGTGTACAGGTAGCTCTCATTTGAATACAAGGTCCGATACTCTCACTTGCTTCAGAATTTACACGTTAACAGGTAACAAAATAAATATAGAAATACAAGATTATATTAAGTGGCACGATGATATTAAATTATTAGTCTCATAAATGTACATCTTTGGAGGAATCCTCTAAGATGTTTTTTAGAGGATTATACATATCTCAATAGGCTGTAGATGTTTTATAAAATTCCATAAAGGAATCTTATTGCGGACAAATAGATAATAATGGAAGTTGTAAAAGACGATTTTTGCTTATTGTCACAGATAGATTTACATTATAATAATGGTAGAAACGAATAAAAATGGATTGACTTATCTGAGGTTCTATTATGTTTTTATAAAAATAAGTCTTTGGAGCTAAGCCTTGTACTGAAGTTGAAGAGTAATATAAATAAAGGAATGGTAGTCAAAGAAAATAAGTGGGATTGTATCTCTTATTTGTAGAATATTGTAGCGATTTTTTAATGCTATTTTAATAATGTCAGACAATACATCAAATAATAAACGAATAGCCAAGAATACTTTGTTTCTGTATATCAGAATGATATTTGTATTACTTGTATCTTTATATTCTACTCGTGCCATTCTTAATGCATTAGGAGTAGTGGACTATGGTATATATAATGTTGTTGCAGGGTTTGTGCTAATGTTCGCTTTTTTGAACTCTTCAATGACAAATACAATACAACGTTTTTTTAACTTTGAACGAGGAAATTCGAATAGCGACAACCTTAACAAAGTATATATAACGTCACTTCAAATTCAAATAACACTAGGGATAATAACTGTTGTTTTACTTGAGATTATCGGTATTTGGTACATAAATAATAAAATGGTAATTCCTGTTGATAGAATTTCAGCAGCAATGTGTGTTTTCCAATTTTCTGTAATTTCTTTATTTCTCTTAATACTGCAAATCCCATATGGAGCTGCGGTAGTGGCACATGAAAAGATGGGTTTTTATGCAATCGTAAGTATGGTTGATGTAATCCTGAAATTGTTTATTGCCTTTATTCTTCCATATATTCCTTATGATCGATTGATTTATTATGGAATCTTTATGTTGATAATATCAATAGCGAATATATTCCTTTATTTTGTATATGCTAAAAAAAACTTTGAGGAGATTAGGTATCATCATGTCTTTTATCGACAGCAGTTTATAAGTATGTTGGCTTTTTCGGGGTGGAATGTCTTTGATTCTTTTGCTTACACTATGCAAGGGCAGGGGTTGAATATGCTAATGAACGTATTTTTTGGTCCAGTAGTTAATGCTGCACGCGGTGTTGCCTATCAGGTACAAGCAGCGCTTAGTGGTTTCACCGAAAATATTGCTGTTGCATTCAAACCCCAGTTGGTAGAAAGTTATGCTAAGAACGAATTTGAAAGAACAAAGAATTTGATGTTTTGCATGTCTAGGTTGTGCTACCTAATGGTTTTTGTATTATCATTACCAATATCTATTGAAATTGAATATATTTTGAATATGTGGTTAGGGGGGGAAGTACCAGAATATACTTCAATTTTTACCAATTTAATTCTTTTAAATATGCTCCTAGGAAGTCTTAATCTTCCAATTTCGCAGGCGATTCAAGCTGTTGGAAAAATTAGAATTTATCAAACAGTACGAAGTGTAATTGTAATAAGTGCTCTTCCTGTTTCTTGGCTAATTCTAGCTGATGGAACTCCTGCTTATATGGTGTTTGTTGTGTTGATAATTGTTAATTTGATTAATCAGCCTGTAAGTATGTTTTTGTTAAGGAAGGTTTTTAATTATTCCTATCTTGATTATTATAGAAAGGTCTTGTTACCATGTTTGCTTTTCAGTCTAATAACTCCGCTAATTCCATTTGTTATTCACAGTTTGATGGGCGAGTCTTGGGGCAGACTTGCTATTGTCGGAATAATATCTATACTCTTTTCAGCTGGGGCAGCTTATTTCATTATTTTGTCAAAGGATGAACAGTATTTAGTAAAAGTATTTGTTGAAAAAGTTAAAAATAAGCTATGATAATTATAGTTATATCTGATGTTTAATTGATTTTTAATCTAAAACAAATATAATTGTATAAATTGTAAAATATTGTGTATTATTTGCCTGATGAGATGTATGGATTACATGGGAATCAATAAACAACATTCTATATGATTAAAATTGAAAACTTAATATATCCTCTAGCAGTCATTTTAGGGATTGTATTAATTATTACACCAGAATATGATGTACATATATCGTTTCTTTTTTGGGTGGCTTTGATGTTTTACTGTATGTTAAATATTGAAAAACGAGTACTGCTCATGCTTTTTGCTTTTACGGTATTTGTTTTTTGTATGACAAGAATTGTTATTCCTGAGTATTATATAAATGATTTTATACAGGATAGTCAACTCTATTCAATGAGTTTTAGTCAGGATGTGCATAATTTTGTAGCAAGAGCATGTTTTCTGTCGCTTGTCGGAGCTTTAGTAGGATTCAACTTAGTGAGTGCAAATATTAACTCTGACTATAAGCTGAATATTGACCCAAACAGCTATCAAATAACCCAAATTCGCAAAATATCAAAGTATTTATACTTGCTATCTGTAATTCTTGTCGTTTATTCAATATATACTCGTTTTAGTTTTGTTGCGGCATATGGCTATATGGATTCCTATATTGATTACAGTAACAGTTTGCCTACAGTTTTAAGTAAGTTTGCTTCAACAAATGCACTTTGCTTTTATCTCTTTCTTGTAACGTTGCCTTCTAAAAAAGAGGCAAAGCCAATACTGATTGTATTTATGCTAGTTGCTGTTTTCTCATTATTAACAGGGGCACGCACAGGATTTATAATGAGCCTTATAACACTTTTGGTATATTTACTACTTCGTAATAGAATCGATCCTTATGATCCTTGGTTGACACGAAAGGTGAAAATAGCGATTCTTTTTTCATTGCCCTTCATTACAGCTTTAATGTTTATTGTAATGCTAATGAGAGGGGAGTCTTCTGTAAGTAATATTAGCTTTGTGGATATGGTAATAAACTCTATTTATCAGCAAGGCAGTATTCTTGAAGTTCTTGGAGTTTCTTATGAAAATGCAGATCGTATTCCATATAGAATATGGTCATTTGGTAGAGTTATAGATAGTTATGATAATAATTTTCTATTCCAAATATTGGGTATTGGACAAGCATTTAAAGCTAATACTGTTGATTTTGCAATCAATGGCCATTCTCTCGCTAACTACTTGACATATACTTATCAAACCCAACGATATCTTGCTGGAGGAGGAATGGGATCAAGTTTCATTGCGGAGTCTTGGCTGGATTTTGGTTACTTGGGTGTTGTTGGTTTTAGTGTCGTTTATGGAGTAATATTAGCAAAATTCTTTGTTTGGGCAAGAAAAAATGTATGGATTTGCGCTATCTCATTCTATATGGTAAATGCAATTATTTATGCACCTAGAGCAGGTGCAGCTGATTTTGTCTCAGATATTTTAAGTCCTACATATTTACTTCTTTTAATAGGTATTTATTTCTATACAAAACCCAAAACGTATGTATAAAATTCTTTTTGTTATCCCTGGCCTAAAAACTGGTGGAACGAATTCATCACTATCTGCCTTATATTCAAATATCAAAAAACAATATGACATTACTGTATTCACATTGTCGAACCAACGTAATGCAGAATATAACTTTGATGAAGTTGTTAGGTATTCGCCATTTATAATTTCTGCTTTTCATGTGAATGCTATCGAAGAAAAATGGTATAAATGTCTTGCTGTTTTGGTTTTAAAGACTATTAGAACCATAATAAGAAGGTTATTAGGGTACGATATATTAGATTATTTGTATAAACGGATGACACATATTATTGAGAAAAAATATACTTATGATTTTGTCGTAGCCTTCGAAGAAAGTTATCCTACTAAGTTTGTGTTATACTTTAAAAATGCGAATAAAATAGCGTGGATTCATTGTAACTATAATAAGTATTGCCCTCTAGGAGTAAGCGAAGAAGATATTTACAGTCAATATAAGAATATCATTTGTGTATCAGAATATACTTCACGGCTTTTCGTATCTCGATATCCACGTTTAAATGCTAAGGTTAGTTCTATTTATAATCTTATTGATACAGAATCAATTCTTGTAAAATCTAGAAAGCCTATAGATGACGATCGATTTGAAATTGGGAAAAGAAGTGTCATAATTTCTGCAGGTCGAATAGACCCTGTGAAAAGATTTTCATCTATACCGAAGATTGCTAAAGAATTAATAGATAGAGGTTTATGCTTTCAATGGTATATATTGGGACCTATTGCTGTAAGAGATGAATATAATAGGCTTGAAGCTAATATTGAAAAATATAGTGTAGATAATTATGTTCATTATTTAGGTAATAAAATAAATCCATATAGTTATTTTGTAAATTCTGATTTGTATGTGTGTACGTCAGAATCAGAAGCTTGCCCAATGGTATTCAATGAAGCAATGATATTAAATACTCCTGTAGTTACTGCAAATTTTGGATCTGCATCAGAATTTATTCACAATAATAAGAATGGTTTTGTTTGTGATATAGATGGATTAGCAAAAAAAATCTTTTGGGTTCTCACAAATGATGAAATATATCAAGGGCTTCAAAAAGAACTTGCCGAATCACATTCATTTAATGCAAGAGTCCTTAATAATATTAATAAATTGTTCTCGTAGTTATTATGAAACAATATATCTTTTTGACAAATCAATATCTTCCTAAACCAGGAGCAACAGGCATGTGTGTGCATAATGTTGCTACAGAATTGGCTAAGAGAGGAGAATCAGTAGCAACGGTATGCTATAGTTTTGATAGAAACTATCATGTACAAGTAATAGATGATGTTAAGGTTTTTTATATACCAACTCCTGTCTATCTTAGAGATGTAAAAAATAATATACCGTTATTTGTGTTAGCAATAAGAGCTCTATCAATTCTAGCAAAATTAGTCCACATTAATAAATATCCTTTAAGAAGTACAACTCTAGTGGGACGCTATGTTAAGACTATTCTTCCATTGATAGATGATGTTAATAAAACAACGATAATAGCATCATACACTCCATTGGAGGGAGTTGTTGCATTAAAAAAGATAAAAGAAAAGTACCCAGATATAAGGACTGTATACTATTCGACAGATACTTTATCAAACGAGCAAGGAGATGCGGGGTTTCTCACTTCAGAAAAAAGAGAAAAAAAAGGGTTTGAGTGGGAACATGATTTTTTCTCCGCATTTGATAAGATAATTATTATGGAATGTCATGCTCCGTTTTATAAAACTAATAGATTTGAAAAGTTTTTTAGTAAAATGTCTTTTGCGAATTTTCCAATGGTTATTAGACCCATAGAAACAAAAATGGCTGAAGAGAAAAAGGATAGTAGAAAAAAGTTGTTCGTGTATGTAGGAACATTATACAAAGTACTCAGAAACCCTGTATATTCTTGTACAATTCTTAAGAGTCTAACTACCTATATAGATATGAAAGTTGTTTTTATGGGAGGAGGAGACTGTTTTGATATATTGCACAACTATCAAAGGCAAACAAACAATGCAATTGAGTATATTGGTATGCAGCCTCATGATGTCGCTTTAAAATATCTAGATAACGCAGATGTTCTTTTAAGTATAGGTAATAAAGAAAGTCCTATGGCGCCTTCAAAGATTTATGAATATATCTCGACGGGTAAGCCAATTATCCATTTTTATACTTGGGACAAGGATCCATGTATAGAACCACTTAAAAAGTATGGTAATGCGATATTAATTAATGAAAATAAAGATTTTGATATTCAATTATTACTTAATTTCTTAGATACTCATGATAGGAAAGTGTTTGATGAGTTTGTATCCAATTTTGAATCTTCAACTCCCTCTTATACTGCTAATCTTATTAGTAATATTTGATTCAATGAATAGATGAAAATTAGTGTTATTATACCGGTTTATAATGCTGAAAGTTATGTCGGGCGTTGTATTGAGAGTGTGCAAGTTCAAACATTCGGTGACTGGCAGATGATTTTGGTTGATGATGGTTCAAATGATAATAGTTTGGCGATTTGTCAGAAGTATGCTGAGATAGATGACCGTATTCAAGTTATGCATCAAGAGAATGCAGGAGCAGGTGCGGCAAGAAATACAGGGCTTACCAAGGCATTGGGAGAGTATATTGTATTTATCGATTCTGATGATTATGTGGCTGAATATTACTTTGAGTTACTATCAAACCATACTGAGGATGTCGTTTTTATTAATGTTGAAGCTGTAGATGGAAATGGATCTATAGTTCGCAAGGAGTATCTTTCAGTATATAAGAACATGAAAAAAGACGACTTCATGCGTGCGCAGATGACAGGTAAAATAAATTGGGGTGGTGTCAGAAAGGTAGTGAAGCGTGAAATTCTTGAAAAGAATAACATCAAGTATTCGAATCATAAGGTAGGTGAAGAAGCACTGTTTACATACTGCTCGGTATATTATTCCCAAACAATTGCTTTTATAGAGAAACCGGCATATTTTTACATTCTGCGGGCGGATAGTTTGTCGCATACAAAAATGGATGACCCATGGGGTGAAGTGGCTTTGGCTCTTAAAGCAAAGACTCTCGATAATGGATCTTATGCTAAATACGCAGATACAGTTAATGCTTTCATTTTAACGGCTGCTGCCGTCTCTGCGGATAGATTGGCAGTAAATTACAAAAGGGAAGAGTATAGAAAAAAAATTGAAAGTCTGTATATCTCTTTAATAGACAAACTTGATAAGGCATATCCCATAGATTACAATCACATGTCTCTGAAAGCAAAATTCTTAGGTAAACTGCTTTTAGGACGGCATTTCTCATTAATTAGAGCGATTAGCAGAAATAAACGTCTTATGAAATAATTATATGAAAAGTATTGCAGTAATTTTACCGGTATATAAAAACGATAAAGTTCCGTATATTAAGTTGTCTTTTAACAGTATACTAAACCAAACTTACGAGGCCTTATCCCTCTATATTGGAGTGGATGGTCCTGTCGGTGATGATCTGAAAGAATGTTTGCAGCAGTATGAGCACTATGAGCATGTTACGGTAAAGTGGTTTAAGGAGAATCGAGGACTTGCAATTGTTCTTAACGATTTGCTTGATATCTGCTTCGATAGTGGATATGAATACATTGCTCGTATGGATGCAGACGACATATCTATGCCGGAACGTTTTGCAAAGCAAATGGATTATCTACTGAAGCATCCCAATATTGATGTTGTAGGTGGAGCTATAGAGGAGATAGATGAAAATAGTGAAAGTAGAGGCAAGAGAATAGTATACCCTTTAACTCCGAAAGAATGCTATAATTTCTTCTCTCGTAGAAACCCTCATGCTCATCCTGCTGTGATGTTCAGAAAGAGTTTTTTCGATAAGACAGGCTGTAAGTATCGTCCTGAATATCGACAAAATCAAGATACTATGCTTTGGTTTGATGGTATGAAAGCCGGTACACAACATGCGAATTTACAAGATGTTGTTTTGTATTTTCGGTTTACTAACTCATTATTCAAAAAGAGGCGCAACGGTTGGGCTTTCGCAAAGAAGCAATTGCATGATCGCAAAATTATAAATAAGACACTTGGCTATGGGGGTGGGGCCACTGTATTTGGCTATATGATGTTTGGTATGCTAGTGTCTCCTCCTTGGGTCAAGAAAATTGTATATAAAATATTTAGATAAACTAGAGCAGCATTTGTTGTATGAAAAATGTACCTTCCAAATACTTAGATCAATTTTTTAATATATTAAAGGGTAGGCCGTCAATACAGCTTAGTATTCTATGAATCAGAACAAATGTGTTTATTCTTTTCTTGATGAAAACGACAAAAAAGAAAGCAAAGAGTGTTAGAAAGGTCATGTAGGACTACAATTAAAACCGTAATATCGTATGTGTAAGTATTGTAAGGATGAGGTGTGGAATTTGATTGGTTGGTCAGGTTTAAGAAGACTTGTCAGTTAAAGGAGCAGAAAGTCCCCCTCTGATACAAGATATCTTTTTCCGCTATCAATAAAAGATGAAATAGCCAATCCTCTAACATGATAAGTGGAGTCATGGGTTCTGAAGTCTTCTGAAGGGGGGGAGCAGGTTGAACTTAGAAACACAAGTTTGTTTGTCGTAATGGAATTGTTGCAAAAAATGTCTTATCTATAATAAAATTCATAAATAAAACGAGGGGTAACTCCGATAAGCGTCCAATTTTGATGTCCTAACTTAAAAGCATAAAATGATGACCTTGGCTATTGGATAAAAAACGATGATATTACGTGTGTTTCAAGTGATTTGATTGGTGACACATTCAATTCTTAACCTCTTCCAGATACGGATTTTTCAACCAGCGAGATTATCACTCAAACAGATTTTTTAATTTAATAAGCTAGGAAGTTATTGGTTCATTTCAAAGTAAATTAAGTGTTTGGTTGGCTGACAGTCATCCACTAAGAGGTGAATTGTTGACGAAGGCTTCCTGTTGTTTTTATATCTAAATACATGGTATTTCAGTTTTGGAATTCTTTAATAAATTCTTTAAAGAAATAGTAATGAATTATTGGTATTATGAAAATCTCTTACCGATGACTATAGGTTTAAAACAAAAATAAAATTTAAAAAACAATGTCCATTTTGATATTTATATATGTAGAAAGTTCTGAGAAGTACTTTCCAATACATTATATATCTAGATTGGACGCTAATGTAAAAAATGTTTTCAAAATATCTTTTTGACCGAATAGTAGCGTTTTTCGGCTTATTATTTTTATGGCCTTTATTGTTAATCGTAGCTCTGTTGATTAAAAAACAAATGCCTGGTCCTGTGCTGTTTGTACAGAAACGAGTGGGTAAAGGAGGAAAAGTGTTTAATTGCCATAAGTTTCGTTCAATGAAAGTGGATCATGGTGGTTCTACAGTTAGTGTTGCAGGTGAAACTCGTATAACACTATTAGGTTCAAAACTTCGTAAATATAAAGTAGATGAGTTACCTGGATTATGGGATGTTTTTATCGGAAAGATGAGTTTTGTGGGACCTCGTCCGGATGTTCCGGGATATGCGGATCTGTTGGAAGATTCTGATAGAGATGTATTGAAGCTTCGTCCGGGAATTACGGGACCTGCCTCTCTTAAATATCGAGATGAAGAAGAAATGATAGCACAGTTTGTTGGAAAGGTAAAAAAAAGAGATTTGTCTATACTCAATCAATACAAAGAGGTAGACTTTACGAGAATGACTGATGAACAAATTGCTATTTGGTATAACGACAATATTATTTATCCAGATAAAGTACGCATAAACTGTTATTATTATCATAATTACAGTTTTATAAAAGATATTCAAATGATTTTTGCTACCATTTTGGGTAAGCGGATACAGTATGCTGGTGAAATAATTTAAAAATAAATAAAGCTAATAGACCTATGGAAGAAAGAAAAACAATTTATCTCTGTCTTGCTCACATGAGCGAAGGGGGCATCGAACAAAAATATGTAAAGGAAGCATTTGATACAAATTGGGTGGTTCCTTTGGGGCCTAATGTGAACGCTTTCGAAGAAGATTTGAAAAACTTTGTAGGTGGAAAAAATGAAGTTGTGGCACTTTCGTCAGGAACAGCAGCAGTGCATTTGGCTTTGCTAGCTTGTGGCGTGAGACCGGGCGATGAGGTGTTAGTGCAAAGTTTTACATTCTGTGCTTCTTCACATCCGATAACATATCTTGGTGCAACGCCTGTATTTGTAGATTCGGAACCTGATACTTGGAATATGGATCCGGATTTGTTGGAGGAAGCGATCAAGGATCGTATTGCTAAAACTGGCAATAAACCGAAGGCGATTGTGCCTGTAGCTTTATATGGTATGCCTTATAACTGTACACGCATCATGAAAATAGCTAACTGTTATGATATACCCGTGGTCGAGGATGCTGCTGAAGGATTTGGTTCGAAGTTTGCTGGTCGTGTTTTAGGTACTTTCGGCAAGTTTGGAGTGTTGAGTTTCAATGGAAATAAAATGATTACAACTTCTGGAGGTGGCGCATTAGTCTGTGAAAATGCAGAACTCAAAAATAAGATTATGTGGTATGCCACTCAGGCTCGTGAGGCTTATCCTTACTACCAACATGAGGAAATTGGTTATAATTACCGTATGTCGAATATTTGCGCAGGTGTTGGTCGTGGTCAGATGACGGTGGTGAATGCTCATATAGCGCACCATAAGCATGTACAGGCTCTCTATGAGGAACTATTGGCGAATGTTCCGGGAGTAACTGTACACAAACAACCAGCTACAGGAGAGTATGATTCAAACTTTTGGCTTTGCACCATCATCTTAGATCCTTCTATCAAAATCAAGGGTCAGGAGAATGTTTACAAAGAGGTTATTAAAACTGCCGTGGGAGGTGCTGCTGGAGTAATTCATGTAGTGGATTGCCCGACTACAGACTGTCAACCGAACGATAATGTGGAGGCACTACGCGTATTCATGCTTTCGAAGCGGATTGAGGTACGTCCGGTATGGAAACCGATGCATAAGCAGCCGATATACAAAGATGTTCCTGCATACGTGAATGGAGTATCGGAGGCTGTTTTTAAAGTCGGTATGTGTTTGCCTGCTGGTCCGTATGTGACGGATGATGATGTACGTTATATTGTGGAGAGTATCAAGGAGGCTATTGTAAAATAATGGAGATGCTACCTGTTTCTGTTTGGATTTTCTGCCGATATCTTTTCATTCTAAGAAAACCCAACAGATTACCTAATAACTGATAACAATGAAATTAGATAAAAACTATTAGGAAAACTCTTTGAACAAGTGGTGAAAAATCCACGTTTACATTAGTTCCTCGACTTACGTACTTTATCTGCTGGTATCAGCCAAAAATAGAAATGCTTATTCATCGACATGCAAAGACAGCAGAAGCTGTAATATGTCTTGTTGCTAAATTAGAAGAAATTATCTATGAAATATCTATATGAAACAGCTTTCTGTTATGATGATGTGATAAGACAAAAAAGTTCTGAAGAAGTTTTACATCAAATACTATCTCCTTTAGAAGGTAAATTAGATATCCAAATACCTGAAGGAGGTATGGGTATACATAAATGTTATAGCGTCTTCTGTTATTTTTGAAGTAAAAGATGGGTATATAATGAATCGAGGAATGCTACTGATAAAAAGGAATTGAGTTTTAATAGGATAAAATAAAAGCAATAGAAAGAAATATTATGAATGGAATGAAACAATTAATCTATTACGTATTGGCAGCTTTTCTATTAACAGCCTGTCAGTCTTACAAAAAAGTGCCTTACCTACAGGATGCTGAAGTGGTATTGTATAGTACTCAAGATGCGCAACTATATGACGCAAAGATTATGCCAAAGGATTTGTTAACCATTGTGGTTTCGTGCACCAGTCCTGAATTGGCAGTACCTTTCAATTTGACTGTTGCAACACAGAATAATATGGCCTTGAATTATGCTACCACTCAGCCGGTCCTACAGCAATATCTAGTGGATAATGACGGTAATATAAATTTCCCTGTACTGGGGGAACTCCATGTAGGCGGACTGACCAAGAAGGCGACCGAACAGATGATCGTAGAAAAACTGAAACCTTATATAACGGAATCCCCTATTGTAACGGTCCGTATGGTGAATTATAAGATTTCTGTGATTGGTGAGGTTGCCCGTCCCGGTACATTTACTATTTCTAATGAAAAGGTGAATGTCTTAGAAGCTTTGGCTATGGCAGGAGATATGACTGTATATGGTCTGCGTGATGATGTTAAACTTATACGAGAGAATGCCAATGGCAAACAGGAAATTATTCCTTTGGATCTGAATAAAGCGGAGACTATCCTTTCTCCTTATTATTATTTGCAGCAGAATGATATTATTTACGTAACTCCGAATAAGGCAAAAGCTCGAAATTCAGATATCGGTACTAGTACGAGCTTGTGGTTCTCTGCTACTTCTATCCTTGTGTCGATTGCCAGTTTGTTGTTTAATATCCTGAAATAAAAAGAAAGAGTTATGAAAGAAGAAAAACAATATGAGAAAGGTCATGTCACTAGTGAAGAACAGATAGATTTTCAGGCGTTACTTTTTAAATATATTATCCATTGGCCTTGGTTTGTAACGGCAGTGTTACTATGTCTTGTTGCTGCATGGCTTTATCTGCATTGGGCTACACCTATTTATAATATTTCAGCTACTGTTCTTATAAAAGATGAGAAGAAAGGTGGAGGTGTAGGACTCTCTTCGGAATTGGAGGATATGGGCTTAAGCGGTCTGATGACTTCCTCCAAAAATATTGATAATGAGTTGGAGGTTTTACGTTCTAAAACGCTTGTGAAAGAGGTTGTTAATCAATTAAATCTGTATATAACTTATGCAGATGAGGATGAATTCCCAGCTAAAGGTTTATATAAGACGTCTCCGGTACAAGTGAGTTTGACACCTCAGGAGGCTGAGAAACTAAGCTCTCCGATGGTAGTGGAAATGACACTGCAACCTAAGGGTAGTATGGATGTGAACGTGACTGTAGGTGAGAAAGGATATCAGAAGCATTTTGAAAAGTTGCCTGCCATTTTTCCGACTGATGAAGGTACACTGGCTTTCTTTCAGGAAGCGGATTCGGTAGCTTTGCAGGATGGGACGAAAGTATCTCGAATAGAGAAGAATGTGCGTCATATAACTGCGACTATCAACAAACCGATGAAAGTGGCAAAAAGCTATTGTAAAAGCCTGTCTATTGCGCCTACTTCCAAAACTACTTCTGTGGCTGTGATTTCATTGAAGAACTCCAGTTTGCAGCGTGGGCAGGATTTCATCAGCCAATTACTGGAAATGTATAATCGCAATACGAATAATGATAAGAATGAAATTGCTCAGAAAACAGCTGAGTTTATTGATGAACGTATTAGTATTATTTCAAAAGAATTGGGAAGTACAGAAGCGGATTTAGAGACTTTTAAGCGTGATGCGGGTATCACAGATTTGACGAGTGAAGCTCAGATTGCTTTGGCCGGTAATGCTGAATATGAAAAGAAGAGCGTGGAGAATCGTACTCAAATCAGTTTGGTAAATGACCTTCGTAAATATATGCAAGGTAATGAATATGAAGTATTGCCGAGTAATGTGGGTTTACAGGATGCTGCCTTGATTGGTGCGATTGAACGCTATAATGAAATGTTGGTGGAACGTAAACGTCTGTTACGTACATCAACTGAAAATAACCCAACTATTGTGAATCTGGATACGAGCATCCGTGCTATGAAAGCCAATGTACAGGCTACCCTTGAGGGAACTTTGCAGGGACTGATGATAACTAAATCAAACCTTGACCGTGAAGCAAGTCGCTACTCTCGTCGTATCAGTAATGCTCCGGGGCAGGAACGAGCTTATGTAAGCATTGCCCGCCAGCAAGAAATCAAAGCTGGTTTGTATCTGATGTTGTTGCAGAAACGTGAAGAGAACGCGATCGCACTAGCTGCTACTGCAAATAATGCGAAGATTATTGATGAAGCGATAGCTGATGATATTCCGGTGTCTCCCAAGCGGTCTATGGTCTATCTGATTGCATTGGTATTGGGTATTGGAATCCCTGTTGGCATCATCTACCTGATTGACCTGACGAAATTCAAGATCGAAGGTCGTGCTGATGTAGAGAAACTGACAAGTGTCCCTGTTGTCGGTGATATTCCATTGACAGACGAAAAGAATGATAAAAATGGCTCTATTGCGGTATTTGAGAATAAGAACAATCTGATGAGTGAGGTTTTCCGTAATGTTCGAACCAATCTTCAGTTTATGCTCAATAATGACCAGAAGGTAATCCTTGTGACCTCGACCGTTAGTGGAGAAGGAAAATCGTTTGTTTCGGCAAACCTGGCTATCAGTCTTTCTCTTTTGGGAAAGAAAGTGGTGATTGTCGGTCTTGATATTCGTAAGCCGGGACTTAATAAGGTATTCCAGCTTTCGAACAGGGAAAAAGGTATTACCCAATATCTTTCCAATCCTGAAACGGATCTAATGGAACTTGTTCAACCTTCTGATATCAATAAGAATCTGTTTATTCTTCCGGGTGGTGCTGTGCCTCCTAATCCAACGGAGTTGTTAGCTCGTAACGGGCTGGACAAGGCGATAGAAACCTTAAAGAAGCACTTCGACTATGTGATAATGGATACTGCCCCTATCGGTATGGTAACCGATACCTTATTGATAGGTCGTGTGGCTGACTTGTCAGTATACGTATGTCGTGCCGACTATACTCATAAAGCCGAATATACATTGATCAATGAGTTGTCTATTGAGAAGAAACTTCCCAATCTTTGTACTGTAATCAACGGTGTGGACCTGAAAAAGAGAAAATACGGTTATTACTACGGCTACGGCAAGTATGGCAAGCACTACGGCTATGGAAAACGCTATGGTTACGGCTATGGATATGGAGAATAGTGATAGATAAATCTGTGATATATGAAAAAGACGGTAGTCGAATATATCACCAATACGCTTGAAGATATTCCCAAGCAATCTCTTCAAACCAATAAAAGGCGTTTACATGCTTTTTTCTCAGAACAGGAAACAATAGAGAAGCGGGGGACACATTTTGTATTCAGGTATGCTTTCTATTCTGTTGAAAAATTACGAAGACCTACGAAACAAAGCCTCTTTAAAGAATATAATATGTTGTGTTCTGACTTGAAAAGCACTCCTTCTGGGGAAATATCTGATATGGAATATAAAGATGTTGTATTATATGGTAATACTTCTTCTCCTGTAGTACAAGAACGATTGACAGAATATTTGGAACGGAATAATTCGTTAAAGATTCAATTGTCTTTTTGTGATGAAGAAACCTCAGAATGTAAAACAGGAGAAAATATTGCCTATGCAGAACTGCAGAAAGCATTGTTTTATTGTAAAAGGAAGAAGTATTTGCTTCTGTTCATTTCAGTTCGTGAGTTGATACAGGATATTCGCTTTTACGATCTGCTTGATGAATATCGTGTTGATTTCCGTTGTGTTGACTTTCCTTGGTTTTGCAGGGAGAATCTACGGTTGATAAAAGCAGTTATGTTATATGAGAAACTATCTTCTTAAATAGCATATTGATTTGAATATTAGTATTATATGTTACATTTTATATTGAATTGCTATATGTAGGTCCCTAACTTCATGCTACAGGATGAAGAACCCTACATCTTTCGTTGGTTAAGAAGGGCACAGCGGTGTATCTTAACCGGCACTTTCATATCGGTTTGATTTCCGATATGCTTTTTTTACCCCATATATCAACTGTCTGTGAAGATCGTTGATATATATTTTCATAGATAATTTGAAATAGACTTTACAGGGGAATTTTTGTTGTTGAATAGGAGAAGGTGAGATATGGATGCCCATGAAGAGAATCAATCTTGTAATTTCTAGTATTTCTATAAAACCAAAAAGTAGAGAAGATAGCCTCTAACTATCTTCTCTCTTGCTTTAAAATGTCAATCTCATCACTATCTTCTCCGGTTGCGCTGTGATCTTAACTCTCTCTACCTGATCCGCCCCAAGCATTACAGCCGAATTTTTATAACACCCAATAAATTCTCTCTTCGGCATGAAAAAAGGGTAACCATACGGAACGCCTCCCCAGTAATCTGGAACTCTAAAGCCATTAAAACTATGCCCGGTGATAATGTTGGCATCAATATTATAGATCAACTTTGGATCATAATTCAGCCAGTCTATCTCACCAACCCTGTACTTACGGAGAAATGTCAGCTCCAATGTTTTCCCCGATACTTCCTTTAACCGGAATCTGACTCCTCCAGCATTAAAGACCTTATCCAGATCCGCCTGAACAGCATTTTCAACTTCATTGACTCCCAGTGTACCCAAATCATACACCTTGCCCATTACAAATACTTTCTTTTTCATGTTATTCTAGTTTTCTTTCTATTATTATTGAAATTTCTCCTTGTCCGTCAGTTTTGAAACTTAGTTTCTCGTAATTAACAAGTTGGCATAACCGATCCTCATATGTATCTATCAGCCATTGTAGGCTAACCAATGAATGCCCATCTTCATCTTCATATAATTCCCCGTCTTCATCTGCTATATCTGTCATATCAGAGGTAGTCAAACAGGATATATGAGCAGCCAGTTCTATAGAGATGTAATTAGTATCATCAGTCGCATATAACTTAGGGGGATATTTTATCTGGATGAATACTGCATTCTCAAAACAACTGATTCTGTGTCTTACCGGAATATCAGAGAGCCCGTCCATTAGAAGCTCGACTATGGGGTAATCTACTTCTTGTATATCTCCTGTATAATAACGCTTCATCATTTCCACTCTAAAATTGGCTATCAAAGACAAGTCCTGTATTGGCATCTTTGCTAGTCGGGGGTATAAGATACCGTTCTCATCAATATAGCTTTCGGGATCAGTACATTTCAATTCTTTATCTCTTGCTGTTGAAAATCTTTTTACTTTCATACTTCTTAGTTTTTTGTGATTTAATAATTAAGGTTGTGTTATGATTCTCTTTCAGATATTCCTGTAGTTTTTCATATCTGTCTGCTCTACATCTTCTACGTGGACATAGAACAAATATTTCTTTAAGGCTTATTTCTAATGTTAAGTTATAGTCCGTACTATCCTTTTTATTCAATAGAGAAGCCAGTTGAGGGAAATATTCTCCTAAAGCCTTTATATCATCGGAGAATTTATTCGTTGTCTCTTTCGAATCGGAGTATGATTCTACCGGAGTTTTTGATATGTCACTACAATCCTTGTTGAGCGAATACCATAATTGGGATGTATCTGTCATAAATTTAAGTGTTTAATTCATAGTTAGGGATTTCAAGGCTTCGTAGTAGAGTTTTCGGCATTTTTTAGGGTAGGAGGAAGTAAAAAAACGAGATACCAAATTAATGATACCTCGTTAATCTTTAATCAATCCATAATATAACTATTCAAAAGGAGCATCATCTTTTTTCTCTTGAAATATTAATGGATCACTTCCTTCTTTTATAAGTTGTACTGTCAAATTGTCCAATTGTTGGTTGTAGATTATAGTAATATCATTGTAACCAGCATTGTGAGCCTCAGAACCAGTCATTTCGTACAGATTTGGATTCTTATTGAAGCCTAGTTTTATAGGTGTTACAACCTGAAAATATGTTTTAATAAAATTATAATTATTATTTCCAACTAATGCTATTAAGCGTGTTTTTAATAATGGAAATTCTAATAAATTTATATCAGATGGATATTTGCCTATGTTTTTCCGGAAAAAAGAAGATAAACTGTTTGAAATAGAAGATATATCCGATATTAGAGGGAAATTTGTAAATATCTTCTTTATTACTGGATTGTATTTATCCTTATCTTTTGCCGGATAATAAAAGGTCGCGGTAAAAAAAACTCCATTTTGAAGAACAGTCTTGGTATAAAAGATATTTCCATTAGATGTATAATCTGAAATTACAAACCAATTGTCTTTTTGCATACTGTATGTTACCAGTTTACTTTTACACTTGTAATATCTGGATACAATGCTTTCATCCAAAGCGTTATATGCTCCCGAAACAATTAAATAAGTATTATCATCCATATAAAATTTACATCCGTCTCCATTTTCAGACTCTTGCCTTTTGTCAAGGAATGAAGGATATGTAACCGTGTAATTAAAACGAGAATTCTGATAACTATTAAATGTTATATTTGAATTATTTGTTGCTGCAGTTCCACGATATAATTTAAATGGCATCTTTACCCCTTTATAATTCGTGAAAGTGCCGGAATAACTATCCATACTCCATTTACCTTCAAATGTTCCTGTATGCTCTCCTGCCGAATTATATTCCTTCAATATCATGTAATCGTTGGAATTCATAGAACCGAATAATTCCAGTGTATTATTTCTGCCGTTTTTTACATAATAATAGCTACCTCCTATTTCATTCGGTTCTCGCCAACCAAGTCTCATCACTATTGGGTACTTTTCATTGATCATCCCGTAATATTCAAATCCAACAATAGTCGATCCGACTGTAGGGTTAGGGACATCATTAGATACTTCTAAACCAAATTCTTCTTGTTCTTTTTCAATTGCCATCTGTCTTTGATATTCTTCTTCGGCAGCTTCTATTGCTGCAATTGAATCTGCAACACGGATAGAATCTTCATAGAGCCTCTTCTTTTGTAACTCACCAGTTGATCTGTAGCTCCGATATCCTAGTAAACTTATTAGACTCAATGCAATTATAGCAATAATGATAAGTCCCATTCGTTTCATACAAAGAAGTTTCCTATATAAAGGAAGCTTTCTTTTTACACTTTGTTGAGATTGATTATTTGATGTTTGATGTTCTGAACATTCCTTCTGGTCCACCACTACTGATGCATATGGAATAATGATGTTCTCTATTTTTGGATTTGAACCATATTTTGTCCTATATTCTTTTTTCTTTCTCAGTGCGTTAAGATAATCTCGCTGTTCGATATACTCATTGATTAGATAGACATGCTGTTCTAATATAAGCTTTTCACATTCACGAATCAAACTTTGCCCATCTTTAGATGTAGCCATTGAGGAATTACGTATTGTATCTAAAGCTTCCTCATACTCACCTTTATTATAAAAGGATATTGCTTTATTATATAAATCGTCTGTCATAAAATTGATTGTAAAGCTCTTTTTTTATTCTTACATTTACCACATAAAAAAAGAACTGTTGACACATGAAATAAAGAAAAGCTCCATAAATTCTTTTTCATGATAATCAAACAGTTCCTTTATTCTCTTAATAGATGTTTTATAGTGTCTATCGTTTTATTCTTTTTTTATCATATAAATTAATAACCGCATGACAATAAAAATAATCCCACTATAGTTTATACTGGAGTCTGTCGTAGGAGGTGCTTGCAATAATATGATTAAGTAATTCATGGTATATGGTATTAATGATATTTTTGGTTAAAGCTTTCATCACTCATACATAAATACATGATTCCTTCAATTAATCCTATCATTGCAGGTATCCATGTCCAACAGAAAATAAGATATAATATACCTAACCCCGCCTTTCCTAAATAAAAATGATGTGCACCTAATCCACCTAAAAATATCGCTAATATTGCAGCTGTCGCTTTACTTTTTGAAGATACATATTGGGGATAATATCCTTGTTGAACGGATTGTTGCTGGGCAGGTTGTTGCGGATTAGGACCGACATTAACATTAACTGTGACCTTTGGTGCTGCTGACTCTAGTTCCGAATAATTGGTATGTTTCGGTTCATCTGGCTTTTTCACATTAAATGTGGTTCCACAATACATACATTTATATGTATTATTTCCACGATCACTAAATTTACTACCTCCACATTGGGGGCATTTGATTTCTTCCTGCATAGTTATAATGTAGATTTAATTATTTGTACGTAGTTCTTTAGCTGATTTATTTTTAGAGTAGCATGTGATTGTAATTCACTTTGTTCTGGTGTGCCTGCTACTTTCTGAAATAATTCATGGATTTCATTCAACTTTTCAGTCAGTTCATTTACGATCTCCAAATGCCTGTCAAGTTTATTGGCTGGGATCATGGATATTTTATCAAGTACTATCTTAAAAGATTGTAATGTCTTGTCTTTCCAGTCAGAGTTTATATTTTCCAGTTCATTTTTAGTTTCAATCCAATAATTATCAATTGATGCAGAAAATATCTTTTTATTTTCTATAGTACTTTGGATGTCTAATGCTTTTTTCTCTGTAACTCCACCAGCCATTATTACAGTTGCTCCATTGATAATAAAGAATATAATAGTAATTACTAGCAAGCCGATATATAGGGTTTTCAGATTACTATCCTGATCCATTAACAAACTACATCCAGCTGTCCATAGAAATATCACAATAGCAAATAAATTTAAAGATACGGATAATGAAACATTCTTTATGGTTAATAATTTCTCGTTTGATAATATCGGAATATTAGCCAGTAAGATTATTTCTGCTAAACAAGCAATTCCTACATTGATATAAAAGAGTTTATTTTGTTCCTCAAATAGTAATACATATATAATAATGGTACATACAATTACCAGTAACATTGTAATACTAAGTATGACTTTATTTTTCATAATGTTCTTCCTTTAATTAGTGTTTCTGTTTTCTATTTATAATGCTGGTGGTGGGGGAGGTGGCATCATCATAGATAGAATCTTCGATATGTCAGGCTCTTCACTCGCCAGTATCCATGCTTCTCCACCGACTCTATAGACATAGGTTGCGGCTATAATTTCTTTCCGTTGTATCATACCTTGGATAATGTCGATGCTATATGGTCCTGTTGTTTGTCCGTCTTTTGCTACATAATAAGAAGGTAATTGTGGTATCCCTCCTGTTAGTGGTGAAGTCAGACCGCTTTGTTTGATTGAATTTCCGACTACTTCTCCAAGATTGTTACCGACTCCTAATCCCATGCCTATTCCCATGAAATTTCCAGCTCCTTCATTTCCTGCTGCTGTTTGGGCAATATCAAGTTGTTTCTGCTGCAAATAGCTGACTCCAAGTTTGCTTAATCTGGCTTGTTCTGCTATTCCTTCCATTACAGTCTGATATCCTTTGTCATTCTCGTCAAACGATATATCTTCGATATTGAAATTAAGTAATTCAACTCCGTATTCGTCAAAAGCAAGTTGTAGGTTCTTTGCCGTTTCCTTTGCCAATCCTCTATATTCCGATCCTAGTTCATTGATATTAACTTCGTTTTCTTTCATGTACTTTGCAATGGAAACCTTAACAGATTCTACCACATCTATACGGAATTGGTCTTCTATCAATGATGTATCCCCGAATCCTATAGTTCCAATAAGCTTCTTAAGGAATACTCCTCCATCAGAGATTCTAATCCCATATTGTCCCCTAGAGGATAACTTGATTGGTATTTGGAAATATGGATCAATAATACGTAATCCACCAGTTCCCCAAAACATGTTTCTTTTTTCTAATTTGCTAATAAACCAAACTTCTGCCAAGAAAGTGGTTTCACCTCCACTGGCTAAATTTACAAGTTTTTGTAATACGGGTAAATTGGCAGAAGATAAGGTATGTCTACCGGAAACAAATGAGTCACAAAGAGTTCCATTTTTATAGAAAAATGCTTCCTGGCTTTCATTAACAGTCAATATACTACCTAGGGCAATATTATTAAAAGGAAATTTGTATACCAGTTCCTCAAGGTTGTCTTGTTCCCAATGAATAGATTTAATTATTGGCATATTCGTTGATTTTAAAGATTGAATCACCTCTTGTACTTCTTCAAGTTTCTAATTTCTGAATTTCGAGAGGCGATTTTCTATGATTTTGATTTTTAAATAAAATGCATTATTGTTGTAATCAAAGTGTATATCAGTCCCGCTATTGGGTTTACAACAGATAGGATAATTAATTGAAAGATTTGTAGACCTTCTGATTTGATTGGACCTAGGATTGTACACATAATGATTTGTACCACTATACACAATACAGCTAATGCCACGAATAGAAATGAACGATTTGATTTACGTTTTTCCGTAGTAACTTCATTTGTTCTCATAATTCTGATCTCCTATACGCCTATAAGTCTCCGAATTCAGCCGTTTAATTGATTAAACGTTAGTATATAAGAAGGGTGAGAGACTTGTCTGCCATGTTCACGAATCTTAGGCATCGCCAAACGCCCTTTAGGAATGAACAAAGAAGAAACAAAATCCCACACCCTGTTCGATATGTAGGGGTATAACATAGGCTATACCGGGACATACAAAAACAAAGTGAGCATTAGTTGTTTCCGTCCTCCTAATATAATTTTGGCGAATTTAAGATTCGGACATCACAAAAATACCTTTCTTGTATCCAATCATTTCTCCGATTGGACGTTACAAAGATAATATTTTTATTTCTTACAACTAATGCTCTATGAGATTTTGTTTCTTCATACATAAGAGAATTAGGTTTTTCGAGGCGTAAAGATACAGGTAAAATGGTATTAAAACAGAGAAAACGATTTCTTATTTTTCATACATTCTCTTTCTGCCTGATATTGGGTACGACTTTAATTGGGAAGAAAAAAAGAAAAGAGTACCCTCCGCCGTAGTATTACCTTTGTTTCTTGATATATGGTAATTCAAGTAGTAGGATACTTTTGGTTTCAGGTACTTTTTTTGTGTGAGTATTATTTCTTCCCTAATAAGGCTATGGGGTGATTGGGGACGGAGGAGAAACTACAATCGAATATTTTATTCCCCTTTCAACTTTTGATTTCTATAATTTCTGCCGGATTCTTTTTTCAGGTACAACCTCATTCTGTCCTTACCAAAGTCTTCTCTGTTGGCATTATAGTTATTGATAACCATAGCTTCTATATCAGCTTTATCAATCCCATGCAAGCCAAATGTCCCGGTGAGATATGCCAATGCATTTTCATAGAGCACACCATACCTGCATAACCATTTAGCTCTTGACAGGATAGACTGATGCCTGTGACCGTCCTCGTAGGATTCAGGATATTCCAGGCGCCACTTCTTATCTATGTAATTGATCAGTGTCTTGTCTTTCCATCGTGCCTGAAAACAATTATTCTGGATTATTTCTGCCGAGGTATGTGTGAAACAATTGCTTATGTAACCCTGATTATAGCTTTTCATAGGAGTTGCCCTCACTGACGGGGAATGCTTAAAATGGTAAGGGATAAGATAATCCCGTTGTGGATTGATATAAATCTCCGGATCCGAACTTAAGAAAAATGTCCGGCTAAGATTACCGCATTTATCATCAAACTCTGGTATTCCTGGGTAGAGTTGTTCTCTAATACACCTGAAGAGTTCATTATGATACATAGGGTTTGTGTTATCATGAATCATTGCTACTTTTACTCCTAATCCACTCGGTGAAAACCAAAGTGCATAGATATAAAGACGGTCTGCATTATCGATTAGGTTTCTCTTGAATTCTCCGGCATCAAGGTGGCTTTGGAAATGATCAAAATCCAGAACCAACACATTGGAATACTCCCTGAGATTTTCCGGATCATCATTTCGGTAATCAAATACGCCCGATGGAGCAATCATTGGTAACAACTTTTTCGTCTGCTTGTATTCTTCTGTCGGCATAGATCTGACTCTTACCGTTTGCTGGAACAGTTCTTGATTATCCTTAATCATACCCAGGACATAATCAAGGTTATAGAATCTTTTACTCTTGGAATCATCCGCATTGTTGTAGTAACTGACTGTTTTGTTAATCATCATATTGGGGATTTTTATTATTGTCATTCTCTCTACACATAACCACTCTTTTTCATTGGAGGTGCTATGTTCAGTATTTATGGTAATAGACTGGAATAAAAGTAATGTAAATAAATAATTGAATAAACAAGAGAGAGACCACTTCGTGCTCTTTCCTAAGTGATAAGAGAAGGAGAGATAAAATGTTTAAAGTATTTTTCTGTATCACTTTGAGAGACAGCGTAGCGGTCTTTCTTATTTAATCTATAAAACTTGTATATCTATGACTTATCATATTTATTGTTTCTATCTACCATTTCTATTTATTATTTATCTACCCCCTTTTTTTTACTTCTTATATAATTTAACTAGTTTATCGAAAAAAAGCGGGTAACTTATAATGTTATTAATTTCTATCTATCAATTATATTTACCAACTATCTACTTACTTTTTTTTGATCCTTATATAATTTAATTGGTTTATTGAAAAAGAGCGGGTAACTTACAATTGTTATTTATTTCTATCTACTATTTCTATTTTCAATTTTATTTATCAATTCTATTTATTATTTCTATCTACCCGCTTTTTTTTACTCCTTATATAATTTAACTAGCCCATCGAAAAAAAGCGGGTAAGGTATAGTATGGTTTTAGAGAAGGAAGGGCAGGCTAAAACACCATACCCAATCCTTCTTTACCTACTCGATAAGTAAGGTTATCTTGATTTTCTCTAACACCCTTATCAGTTTATTGTATCTACGTCTTTCCCTTGCACTTCTCTTTATCCCCAAATTCTCCAGATAATCAAAGCTGACCTCTTTGGTGTATTCCCAGTCCATACCGATAGCATTTCTCATATCCTCATCATCCATAGCTAGTAGTACAATCTCATTCTTAAGGTTACTGCGGATATTCATGCTATCCAGCCTGTTTTTCCAGTCACATGATTCCCGGCTATGTGACGAACTGATTACCCTATTCTCATTGAAATACACATACATTCTACCTATGAAATCATACTTGAAGTCATCCGTATAATATACCGTATAAGTACCACCGTCGTGTTTTCTTATGCCTATCCTTGTAATTAGCTGGCTGAAGAACCAGTCTTTCTGATTCTGTGTATCAGTAGTGGTTCCATAAGCCCGACGTATTCTGGCTGATTCTATATTGGGCAAGGTCCAGTCACCGCACATCACAATCTGGTCTATATCCCGGTAGTTATTGGTACTCTTGTTATCTGAAGAGCCATAATAGGTAACAGTGAACAGTTCCTTGGGGACACCCTTAAGCAGTAAAGCCTCACTGATCTGTTCTGCGTATTCTGATTTACCCGGACCGTCGTTACCCCCGTTGATATCCTTCCAGCATACGACCAGGGTAGGTTTGTTTATAAGCATGGCTATACGGCTGGTAAACTCGTCAAAACGTCGGGGATTGAGATTTCTTCTGAACAGTCCGAAGTCTATTTTCCGGAATTCAGTCACACAGTTATATTTCCGGTCCACATCAAGAAGCCTGAAGTTCCTGGAGTCCTTGAACAAAAGATCCCCTGCACCTTCGAAGATCAGTACATGCGTATTTATGTACACTCCCGGAGGGCACAAGTCAACGGGATAGAATGTAATGCCTGCCTTGTCACTGTCGGAGAGCATCCATGAGTCATAATACTTCGGAATCAGGTTTAATGCCACGTCACGCTTAATACGGTTAATCCGGTAAGACTGGTTAAAAAGATCATTCCTGGTATTCCTGATGAAATGGTCGTAATAAATCCCGATTTCTTCCGGTGACATACAAATGATATTGCCCGTATCATCGGTTTTACTGAATACTCCCAGTATCGTCCGGTCGAATTCCACGAAAGGTCTGATAAAGGTGGGAGTCTCGTCAAACAGGATATACCGTCTAAGATCCGGTCGTACCATTAGTTTCTTGAAATCCCCGTCAAATGAATCTACGGGTACTTGGGGACGGTAAATGAGGAAATAATTGATCAGGTCAGTCCAGAAACGTACATGGGTGATCAGGATAATCTTTTTATCCATAAGAATCTCGGGATTATCTTTGTATTGATTCAGAAAGGATGAACGCTCCTTATCACTGGATATGATCATAACATCACTTTCTCTCAATATATCACCATACCCCAATTCCCTGTTCACCAGGTTAGCCAGAATCCAGTCATACATCTTGCCCAGTTCGTCACGGGTATCGACACAATACAGAATCCCCGAGTTATATTTCTGTCGGATCAGGCTCTTTATGCTTTCAGTTTTGCCGCTACCACAACCTGAGGAAATGATATAGCCTCCGTTATCATCCGGGATATCGATTACTCCCGTACTGAGTTGCATTCTGAATCCGTCGCCAGTCGAATTGGGAATTATATCGAAAAGTTCTTTCATACATCACCTCCTTCCTGCGTATCATCAATTACTACCCATTCGTCATGATATCTTTCTATCAGGAAATTTAGATAAGACTGTACGTCCTCTTCGTCAAAATAGCCTTCGTCGATATCCGGTGACATTTCTTCCCAAAGTTTGAAATCCTCTCTGATCTGTTCTATGAGTTCCGATTTCTTAATTACTATTGTATCCATCTGTGTATCTATTATTTTTGTGTTATTGCTGTATTTTTATCTGAACTACCCTTTGTTTTTTGTGAGTGTATATTCAGGGTTACTCCGAAAGTACGTAACAGGTATTTCCTTAATCCCAGGTATGCTTCAATCTTTGGATAATCCCTTTCACATATTCCTCGGAATTCTTTGAGGGACACATTAATGACCAGCCCTTCATGCAGATCGTATCTCTCCTGTAATCTCTTGATATCTTCCCGATATCTTCTGGGTATTCTCTGTGGAACTGTTTTTTCGTTAACATCAGGACAATCCCTTACCTGACGGTCTAGTATAAAACTATCGTTCTTACCAGATAATATTATATTTGCTTTCATATATATATCAAGCTTTCGAGGGATTTGAACGGCGAAACAGACTTTTTTTAGAAAGGGTAAAGATCAGGCATAGACGAATTAAAGAAGAGTGAATGGACCTTATCCCTGTCGTCCCATCAAGAAGCTGTCCCAGTAGTGCGTCCCACTTGGGAGTGTCCCAGTAGATGTGCATAGGCAAACTCAGCTGGGGATAATAGGGATGTGGTGAAGTTTTTTTGTTTATCACTTTAGGCTGACGGCGTAGCGGTCTCTCTTTAGATTTAGAAAAATAAAAGTGCATAAATACTTTCCCGTTTGAGTATACAATTAGCAGTATAACAGTGTCCCGGATTGAAATTCTAATGCTATAAATGACAAAACCCCTGTCGCAACTGACAGGGGCATTACGTTTTTTTCATAAGAGACCATTGAAAGACCAGTGAGAGTCTATGTTTGTTATATCTAACAACATTAAAAAGGGTTCCTGTTAAGCCTGCTACTGAAATAGATCTGGATAACCCTGTTCTTGTATTTAGTGATTATCCTTTTTATATTCCGCTTCACAGATTGTTAGTCTTTAGTTGATGATACTGGATATGATTTCGTACTATTGGTAATAGCAAAATTAATAATTTGTTCCTAATATTTTCCCCTAAAAGTGCATTATTTGACATCCGCTATTCATTTTATCGATTTTCTTGGATGATTTTTTAGTTGTTTCTTGGTGAATGGTCGTGGAATAATTATATTTGTTCTTGGTTTAGTATAAATATGACTCTTTCGTTGTAATATGTTCTTTGTGAAAAGACTTACGAATTTGTTATAGTATTTAAAGCGGTGTGAGGTAAGTAATTACTTTATCATCGCTTTTTTGTTGTTTACAATGTGTTATGTTTCAATGATATAACCAACGTTTCGTCTCACTTGGTATTGTTCTTGATGGGTAATTGAAGAAAAATTATGTTTGCAATTGATTCGTGTATAATTCCATTGGATTTTTGAGTAGGATAAAGTTTATGTTGTTTCTTAAATTCAGAAAGAAGTTGTATTTTTGCTTGTCCTAAAAATAAAATGGAAAGTGATTCATTTTCTTTCTGTAGCATGCTCTTTGTGAAAAGGGTCTCATGCATTAAATTGTTTACAAGCGGTGTTAGTCGTTGGATTATCATCGCTTTTTTCTTCAGTTTGATGAATACTCCATAAGATATTAATGATGTCTTACTGAACGGTATACTTCAGAATTTGAGATGCATATGATGTTTTTTGTGTTAATAATTTGCGATATATAAATTTCCATTATAATTTTGTGGGACATAAACATGTGAGTTGTGAAACTCAGCAATTAAATAGTGAAATTTAGTTTTTTTGTTAAGAAAGGGCTTCTACTTCAGCGGAGGGTTATGGGGCTCTTTTCGTGTTGATATTTGATTTTCAGGTAATACCAATGATGTTTCAGGTTATCTGAAAGTTTAGAGGTTGATATGGTCCTATGAGAAAAACGGCAAGATATAATATTGTCTATATGATGCGCTAAATAAAATAGCCACAGTTTTTATTCAAAGGATGACTTTCTCTATGAAAGAAACGTTTTATTTTGAAGATTTTTTGTATGTATTCCTTTTTTGAATTTACAGGCTTTAAGAAGATAACATTCAAAGTGGTTTTATCATCGAGTAAGCTGGAGGCAAATAGTCTGTGAACGAAGTGAGTGGTAATATACATAACTCCTGGGAGGAGATGAAAGTGTTATAAAAAAGTGTGCAAATCGTGTACATTTTATAATAGAAGTACATTTTTTGAAGAATATTTTATAACACATACTATCCTGACGGTTATGTATCTATTACTTTATCCCCTGGCTCCACCTAACCCGATCAAGTGAATCTTTTGGAAACATTCGGGTAGTTGATAATCTCATCAGGGGGATAGCAAAACTCTAATGTTCACACAGATTTTTTTTATTTATCACTTTGGGCAAACAGCGTAGCGGTCTCTCTCTTTATGCTCTCTGACGAATAAAATCTCTTACTCAAACTTGCAGATTATTCATTTTCTGCATAACTTTGTGTGTTTTTCATAGTATAATTGGAATTGTGAAATTCCGATAATAATAAGAAGATGTCATGTTTTGTAAAAAGGGCTTCTAGCTCAGTGGAGAATGGAGGTCCTTTTATTTTGAATGGATTGCTGAAAACATCACTTCTTTATGTAGAATAATCAGAATTTTCCGGTATAATCCCCCAATAATTCGAATAGACAGCCAGTGCGGATAATAAAGTTTCCAATTGAGTCGTGATAATAATAATTTGCAGGATAAATATTGACCTGAAATCTTAATAGCCTGATTAGAGTAGTGTGATAATAATAACTTTCATTGTTCTTATGATTTAAGATAAGATTTGAGGCTGACAAAGAAACGTTATTCATGACTGAACCTTTGAAAATCACCGGCATTCATTGTCTAATAAGCGATGAGAGTCAGCGGATTCCTGTCGTTTTTTTGTATTGAGAGGGCTTTTGTTCTCATTAGAGATATAGAGGTCTTTTCTTATTTTGGGGTTAACTATGGCAGAAAGTAAAGGAATGTGGGAGTGATGGTGTACATAACTCCAGCAGGGAGATGAAAGTGGAATGTTTTTTGCAAGTCGTATACAT